>CESW01125801.1_pt1 | contig 26024 bp, 21 predicted proteins | sample 531171 | NCBI WGS metagenome assembly CESW01 (sample SAMEA2621859, study PRJEB7988) | marine metagenome | biome: marine biome (ENVO:00000447); feature: surface water layer (ENVO:00002042); material: "saline water (ENVO:00002010), including plankton (ENVO:xxxxxxxx)" | depth 5 m
AAATGAGAAAATTAATTATTTTATTTTTGCTCTTTTGGCCAAATTTTTCATTAGCTGATCAAGGTTTGAAAATATCATGTCTCAATTTGAAATCAGCATTATTTGGCAGAAAATATAAGCCTTTAAATTTTATGGTGGAAGCAACTGCTTTTCACTACTTTGATGATCAAAAAGGTAAATTTCAAACTATCAAAACCAGTGAGTTAGATACAGGTGAAGATTATTTTACTGCTAGATTTGAAGATTATGAGTTAGGATTTCAGATAATTTTATTTGATGGTGAAGAAAAACCTCGAATGACTATGTCTAAATATGATTTTAAGAATAATAAATTTTTAGAACATTATGTATGTACGGTTATATATGCTTACATTGATTGAACTAAATTAACTTCAGTTAGAAGATGAAGCAGTCAATCTTTTTTTGAGGATATTTAAAAAAATCGATAAAATATGGCTTAAAATTCATATACTTAAAAATACATATCTAATTATTTTTGTTATCATTAATTAATGTTTGATAGCGAGGATGAGAAACAAGAGTATTTAAAAAAAATCTCTAAGTTGTGGAAAAAAACATTAGAGGAAAGAGGTTTAACAGAAGATATTTACAATAAACTATGTGTAGAAAAGATTGAAAATAAAAAAAGTAGATCAATATTAAAAAAAGCTACAACCAAAAAAGAATTAGATTTACTTTTAGAAGCAAGAGAAATTGTAGATAAATCAATAGAAAATGTTAGTGAAAAAGAATCAAAATTTGAATTAGATAAGGACGCATATGATTTTTTTACACTTGAAGTGTTTGAAAATTTGAAGCCAGAATTAGAGGAAAAAGGGCTCGTAGAAGTTGAGGACATCCACAGAGGGAACTACTTTTCTAGAGATGTATATCGAATGATTGTTAATACACCTCCATTTTACCTTGCATCACATGAGTTCTATAGAATGAATATCCAAGATCATTATGACAACTACTATCCTCATGACAGGTATGAGTATCATTTTAATCCACCAAAAGCATTGAAGGGATTTAAACTAATAGATATTATTAATAAAAATTTTAAATGAATAAAATTGTCCACAAAGGAAGCGCGGCCCTAGAGGAGTACGTTCTCAATGGAAACAGAATATCAATACTAGAAGGAGTACTTTATTTTGGTGTATCTAATCCATATGAAGCAATCAGAAGATTAAAAAATAAGGGATTTTTAATAAAAAAAACACCAGTCACAATGGCTAAAATACTTACAAGAATTAACGAAACTTTAAAATGTGAGCATTATAAAAACTTACCAGTATCAAGCATAACAATGCATGAATGGTGGATAAGTAAATGAAAAAAAGATTTTTTACCAAAAGACAAAAAAGAATAATGAAACTTGTATCTGGAAATTTATGTGAAATTTGTGGTGTTGAGTTAAAAGGAAAATTTCATGCAGATCATAAAATCCCCTTTTCTAAAGATGGACAAACTATTTTAAAAAATGCTCAGGCTTTATGTCAAAGATGCAATTTAAAAAAGGGAAATAAAATTTATGAATATTAAATTAAGAGATTGGCAAAAAGAAGCAGCAACAAAATGTTTAAAATGGTATACCCAAAACAAAGATAATAAATTTGTTATAAATGCAGCACCTGGAACTGGTAAAACAATTTGTTCAATATCTATAGTCAATGAATTAATTAAACAGGATCAAATTGATAGAGTAATAGTTATAGCTCCTTTAGGTACAGTGGTTAAACAATGGGCAGATAAATATAAAGACTTAACTGGTCGTTGGATGCAAAAAACTACAGAATTAGGAGAAGATAAAGGAATTGATATTTGTTGTACTTGGGCGTCAGTGAAAAATTTATTGGATGGATTTCAAAAAATTTGTAACGAAAAAAGAACAATGGTTATCTGTGACGAACATCATCATGCCGCAGTTCAAGCTGCTTGGGGTATGAGTGCAGATGGAGCGTTTAAAAATGCAAAATATGTTTTAATATTAACAGGTACTCCTATTAGATCCGACTCAGAGGAACCAGTTTGGTTTACATATAGAGGTGGTCAATTAAATCATCCAAAGGATGGTATGTTTACTTTGACATATGGAGAAGCAATTAGTCTAGGCTATTGTAGACCAATCACTTTTGGAAGACATGAAGCAAATTTTAATATCTTTGACGTAAAAGGTGGAGAAAAACTTGGTGCTGTAAGTGGTAAGGGAGCAGAAGAAATAGAAGAAGCAATAAAAGGTTCTTACGCAGAAAAAATGCTTCAAGAAACTAATCGATTTTACTCCTGTGCAATTACTCCAATATTTAAAAATGACGGTAAACCTGACGAAAATTCTTATCAAGCATCAATGTTAAGAGAAGGTATTGCTAAATTGGAAGACAGAAAAAATAGATTACCAGTTGCAGGGGGATTGGTTATAGCTCCAAATATCCACACAGCTGAATATATGGGTAAGCTAATAGAGATATTAACAGGAAAAAAACCTGTAGTTGTCCATACTGGTGATGGATGTGATAACCCTGAAGACGACATTCAAAGATTTGATAAAGTAAAAGATAACGATTGGATTGTATCAGTAGATATGATTGGTGAAGGTGTTGATATTCAAAGGCTGAGAGTTTTAGTTTATTTACCAAGAGCAAGAACAGAATTAAAATTTAGACAAGCTATGGGGAGAGTAGTTAGAAAATATGAGGGTCTAGCTGAAGACGATTCTAGTGCTTATGTTGTTATGCCAGCTTTTGATATTTTCGATGAATATGCAAGAAGAGTAATGGAAGAAATGCCAGGTGAGCATTTGAAACCACCTAAACCAACCAAAAAATGTCCTTCATGTGAGACAGAAAATAAAAGAGAAGCAAAGACTTGTATTTCTAAAAGTTGTGATCATGAATTTCCAACAGCTGAACCAAGGTACAAAAAATGCAAAGATGAAGAGTGTGGTGCCCTAAATCCTATTGGAGCAAAGAGTTGTCAACAATGTGGAGAGGAATTTGGAGTTGAATTCGATATATCGTTAACTGAAGTATTTAGAGAAGGCGGAATATCTGAAGGGTTTGATATTTCCGAAGAAGATATGCAAGGAGCTGAAAAAATTGCTGATGCTTTTTATGATATGGCAAAAGTGAGCAATAACCCGTCAATATTAAAATTATTAAAAGAAAAAACTCCAGAGTCATTAATGAAATACTATGATGAACTTGGAAAATTAATTGCTGAGGCAAAAAAGAAAAAGGGAAACTAATTTAATTAAAATTTTTATATAGTTTTGTATTTTCGTAAATATCTGTGAATTTTATTTTTGTTGCATAATGGATATATATACTTTGACCTTAAGGTATTAATATTAACACCAGTCAGAATCGATAATTCTTTTGAAGATTTTGGTTTTTCACAGAGAATTAAAATTTTTTTTTCTAGTTCAGTCCTTTTATATTTTCGATTCATATATTTTTAACTACATTATCAATAATATTGTTTATAAACATTAACCATTCATTAGTTTTTTGATTTTGTTTATTTTTTAATATTTTATCAAAAATATCTTTGAAAACTAAAGGATTTAAAAGCTTTTTCTTATGAAATAACTCAGAAAATAATTTAGTAAATTGCTGAATAGACATTGGCATAATATTTCCAGATATCTCCTTATCTTCGGCGATGAAATAATTTCCTTTAAAGGAATTTGATAAGTTGACGCTTATTTCAGGTGCTAAAAATAAACAATAAACTGGTTTATTTTTGTACTTATTCATTTTATTTGCTGTGTGTCTAAATACAGGCTCTACTTCATCTTTAAACTGACTTCCGCCTGTTTTAAAAGTAACTTCTACAAGTAGACAATAATCATCAAATTCAAAAAATAGATCTTCTCTGCCACCGGCTGCGTGATGAGTGGGCAAGAAATTATCATCTACCGGAAACCCCCTTGTATTTTTAATTGCATTGTTGAATGAATTAATTGCTAAGAATGCTCTCCAGATAATCCATTCCAAATGTTCAGGTTCTGGTTCAAAATCAACACCATTATAATTTATATTTTCACCCTCTATATTTTTAAGGGTATCTAAAATTTCTTTTGTAGAATTTTTCTGAGCTTTGAAAAATTCAATTTCATTCAACTCTTTAATTTTATCATCGGTTTTATAAATTATTTTCTTTAAAATTGTAGGATTTAATTCCTCGTAAGCTTTTACTGTTAGCAAATTTATCGCTTTTTCATCTAGTTTAAGATCAGGTTCACTTTCCCTGATTTTTTTTGACCATTTTTCAATTATTTCTCTTGCCTGCAAAAGTTTTTTAATATCTTTTTGATTTTTAGCAGTTGTTAAAAAAGACAACTCTTTATTTTTAATAATTTTCTTATCTAATATTGTTTTATCTTGATAGTTAAATTTCTCGATTAAAATTTTATTATTTATTTTAGCTTTTTTAATAATATAATTTTTATTTTCGAAAGGTAATAAATCTCCTGACCAAAAATTAAAAAGGTATTCATGATCATTCTTGAAACTAAATTCTCCTTCATCTGTAATAATTTTTGAAGTTTCTTTAGTATCATAGTTTAAAGTAATTTTTTTTCCTATTTTGTTAATTAATCCTGTGCTAACAAGATATGAAATATTTGGATCTGCATAAGTCCAAATAGAGTCAAAACGCGCTTTAAAAATTTTCTCCCCACCTTTTTCTTTAAACCATTGTTTTGCAAATTTTCTTTCTTTACCTTTCTTTGCTTTTCTGAAAATTTTTATATCATTTACAATTTTATCTATGTTATTAGTCCATGCTGTATTGATAACTAAGGAAATCTCACCCGTTGAAAGAGAATTTTCCAAACCTAACTTCTCTAGTTGAAAAAATATTTTCAAAAAAAGTTGAAGTGGCCTTATTGTTTCTCCTTTATGATCATTACCTAATGAGTGAAGTATTGAAGGTTGTTGCTGATAATATAGAGATCTTAAAAAAATATCTTTTTGTTCACTTGTAATTTCAAATTCATCAGATTTAGTTTCAGCCAACATATTTCCAAGAGGAGTTAAACTAAATGGAAATTTCTCTAATTCGATTTTAGAGCTAGTATTATTCAAAAAATTTAAAATAAATTTATCTTCACCATTTTCATTTAAATTGTAAGTTCCTTTTCCACTAATAACTTTAGGCCTTGGGGTGATAAATCCAAATTTTTGGCATAGGTTTAAAAATTTCCTTCCATGACCGCCTTTCCAACCTTTCACCTTTCCTTTACTTTCTAAAACACCTGTATCACTTATAGAATTTATTAAAGCAGCTTCATAATCCTCTGATTTTCTGTTTTTTTTAAAATTATACTCTTCATTAAATTTCTTAAGTGATCTAAGACCTTCAGGAATTCTCCAAGGTCTCCTAAAAGTTGTATTACCTATTTGTAGTGCTGCAGGAGCTTTAGCCATCTCTTTTCATTGTTATAATAAATTCTTCAACTTTATTTTTCATTGATGTATTTTTTTTTTGAGTACCAAATGAATATGTATAATTTATTTTTTTTATATAAGTTCTCATTTTATTTTTTTTCCCAGTTTCTTTAAAAAAATTAATATTTGGTAAAGAGTTTGAGGAGTAAGAAAATACAATTATTTTTTTTGAATATTTTTTAATTAGTAATTCTATTGCTGATTTACTCCCTAACTCAGTATCAAACATAGAAGGATAATTTTTAAATTTTTTAACAACAGACTTTTCTTGTATTTCAACTCCTTTCCAAGATCTCACAATGCCTTCTAAAAAATGATATCTTCTCACATACCCATTATCTGAAAGTTTACTAAAATAAGGAGGGTCAATATAAATTAAGTCAGCCTCATTATTTACATTAATAAAGTTTTTGTTAAGTACGATGTTTTTTTGATTATTATTAAAAATAGAATTATTAAAGACATTAACTGCATCAAAAAATTGGTCTTTAATATTTTTTTTTAGATCAAGTCTACCATCATCATATCTAAAACCTTTAAAAGTGAACAAACCCCTGGGTTGTTTTTTTTGGCAAGCTTTTACTAGTGCTGCTAGAGCAATTGATTTTTTAACATTATTTAATTTTTGTACGTTATGTCTTACTATATCAATAAAATCATTTTCCTCTTTAGAGAAAAAAATTCCATTAAATTTTGTTTGTACGAATTTATCATAATTTTTAGGTCTTGTTATTAAGTGATTCAAATCTTTTTTACTCAGCTTGGTTTTATTATTTGAAATAATTGCAGAGGATATATTTGATGCAAAAGATAAGTAGTCATTAGAAATCACTTTTTTACCCATTGACTTTAATAAATAACTAACTGAGGAAGATCCTGAAAAAAGATCTATTGCACTTTGAAATTTGTTATTTTTAAAAACTTCATATAACTTTGGAATTATTTTATTTTTACTTCCCATGTATCTTGAGGATGGAAAATTTTTATATTGATATAGTGCATCCATTAGAAATTAGTAATTATAATATCCTCACCAGTTCTTTTAGAACCTTTACTATTTATATTTCTTTTAGTTTTAACAATTTTAATTTTAAAACTATGATAAAGTTTTTTAATTATTTCATTGTTAGAATTAGTCAGTATTAAATAACATCCCTTTTTGTCTAATTGCTTAAAATTTTCAGATAATTCTATGTGATCTTTTAAATAGAATTGTTCTTTTGTATATCTTTTGAAATCTGAATATTTTGAAATTGGAAGATATGGGGGATCAAGAAAAACAAAATCTTTCTTTTTGCAAAATTTTTTCAATATTAATTTATAATCTTGATTATATATCTTTGTTTTTTTTAATATTTTAGAGGCTAATAATAAATTTTTTGCATCAATAAAGTTTACATTTTTTGATTTCCCATAGGGCACGTTAAATTCACCCTTTTTGTTAACTCTATAGAGACCATTGAAGCAAGTTCGATTTAAAAAAATTGTTCTAGCAGCTTTTCTTAAATTTGTGTCTGGAGAAGAAGCTCTTAAAGCGTAAAAAAATTTTTCGTTATTTATATATTTTTTTAGTTCTTCAATTATTAAATTTGGTTTTTTACTTATTTCTTTGTAAAGATTGATTATCTCAGGATTATTGTCATTTATGATAGAATTTTCGTGTTTTAGATAAAAATATAAGGCTCCACCTCCTATAAATGGCTCTACATATTTATTAAATTTTATTGGTATATACTTTTTTAATTCAGGAATTAATTGTCTTTTTCCACCAGCCCATTTTAATATAGGATTGATTAAATTGTCTGAATTCATAAAATATTTACTTAATCTAAGCTAAAGATTTTGCTAATGATATTAAAAAAATTATCATCAATTTTAATCTAAGTAAACGATACCAAATTTTCTTTAGTAAATAATTTTAATCATTCAATATCATTCCAAGTAAACAAATCAGCTTTAAAGGGAATATTTCTAAACTTTAGTAATTTTTTATAATTTTCAAGTCGCTCTTGTTTCTTGAAATTTTTTAGATAGGTAAGTATTTGGTCATAAGTTAGTCCGTTTAACTCATTTTTATTAATGTCAACATAGTCCTCATAAGACATTCCAGCTATTGCAAAACTAGATTTTGGTTCAATATGTTCTGCGTAACTTATAGTTTTCTCAGTTTCTTTTAAGATATCAAAATAATGAGCTATTTGATTTTTAGAGTCAAAGAGATGATCTCTTCTGAATTCAAACAGTTCTAATTGTTGCATGTTTTAGGAGTTGTTTAAAATTCAGATAAAGAATTTTAACAATTTAAACAATAATTAAAAATCATGGCAATATTTTGTTATAATTTTTTAATTGAAAAAAAGTATAAGTATTATTACTAAAAATGTTTATATTAATTTTTACCAATCAATATGAAGTTTAATCCAAAATTTAATTATCCTAAATCAATTAGAGCTTATTATAATGGCAAAAGAATTTATGATGTAAATAATCAAAAATTACCATCCGTCACCACAATTTTGTCCGCCACCCAACCGGCCGAGAAACGCGAGTCGTTGCAACGGTGGCGTGATAGTGTAGGCGCAGCAGCTGCAGAAAAAATTACTCGTGAAGCCACAAATAGAGGTTCTGCGATGCATGACTTTCTTGAAAAATTTTGTTTAGGGAAATTAAATTTAGATCTTTTAGGTGATAATTCCTTAGAAAGACAAATGGCTGATCAAATAATAGAAAATGGTCTTAGAAACAAAGTAAGTGAGATATATGGCGTAGAGGCGACATTATTCTATCCAAATAAGTATGCGGGGGCGGCTGATTTAATTTGTAATTATGAGGGAAAAAATTCGATCATTGATTTTAAGAACTCGTCACAATTACGTAAAGATGAATGGAATACGGATTATTATTTACAACTTTCTGCTTATCAAATGGCTCATAATAAAGTTTATGGCACCGACATAGACCAAGGGGTAATTTTAGTTTGCACTAAAGATCTGATGTTTCAAAGATTTGTAATTGATTCTGTTAGATTAAAAAATTATCAAGAAATATTTCTCAGAAAAGTTGATGAATATTATAAAATGCAATTAAATAATTAATTATTTAATTGACTTTAATTTTCTATTGAAATATAAGATAAGTACTAAATTTTTAGCTACTTGTTTAGATGCAATATGTTTAGTTTCTTAAACTTACTCCATTTAAATATTAGATAAAAAACTTAGAACGAAGCTACTTGTTTAGATGCTGAGTTAATGTTTTTTAGATAATTTCATTACTCTTTTTCTCAACAAAAGCTTCATTAAGGTAAAAATTATATGAAGTATATTGTCTGGGATCTAGAAACTGACCATAGTGCAACAGATTGGTGTTCTATTTTAGAAATAGGATGTATTCTTTTAGATAGTAATTTTAAAGAAGAACAAAGATTTCAAGCAAGATGTAGATTGCCAGATGACCGAGTGCCAACTGCTACCGCCCTCTGTATTAATCGTACCAATGTTGATTTATTAACAAAATCTAACCTTTCGCATTACCAACTCTTAAACCAAATTGAAAAGCTATTTAAATTTTGGTCTAGTGGTCAACCAACTACATTTCTTGCATATTCAGGGATAAATTTTGACAGTGAGGTCATCCGTAAAGAATTTTTTAAATCTTTAAAGGATCCATATATTGAAAATACCAACGGAAATCAAAGGCACGATGCACTCAATGTGGTCCGAGCAGCTTTTGCATTAGATGAAAAAATTTTAAATAGTGAGTTAAATCCTAAAGGGAATATTTCAATGAAACTTGAGTCATTAGCTCGATTAAATGGATTTGATGTAAAGGATAGCCATTCTGCATTAGTAGATACTGAAAATACCTGTAATGTTTTAGGTTTAATCAAGGATAAACAACCTGATTTATGGAATGATTATTTAAAAACAGCAAGTAAACAAAATGTAGAAAATATCATGAAATCGGAGAATTTATTTACAGTTACAGAGTATTTCTATGGTCGTTCAAGATTATTTTTAACAGCACCCTTACATCCAAAAAATTTTAACCATCCTGTATATAAATGGGCGCAAGTTATTGATTTAAGATTTGATTGTGAAAAACTTTTTGCTCTTTCTTATAGTGAATTAAAAGCGGAAATGAGAAAGTCACCAAAATTTATAAGGACAGTCCGTTCAAATAAGGCCCCAATTATTTTAGATCCAAGTTATGCAATGAAAGTTGATCCTTATAATAAATTAGATCCAGATCTTTTAAGAAAAAGGGCTGAACTTATTAAGAATAATGAAAAATTTGCAAATGATATTTGTAATATTCTTCAAGAAAATGCAGAAGAAAAAATGCAAACAGACACACAAGAAGATCCAGAACCAGAGGAAACAATTTATAGAGGGTTTGCCTCTGCTAAAGATAAGTTTTTATTTTCAAAATGGCACGAGGCAGAATGGAAAGATAAATTAGCTCTGCTAGATAAATTCGAAGACAAACGATACGCATATTTTGGTAGCAGAATTTTATATAACGAAGCTCCAGATATTCTACCAAAGGATATGTACAAACAAATAAGAAGAAAAATTGCTGAGAGAATATTAAGTTCAAATAAAGAAAAATGGAATACGGTAAATGATTTTTATGTTGATTGTGACAATTTAAGAGAAGATGACAATAAAATGTTTTCATTCAATACCAAAGATGAAAAATTAAAATTTTTAGACGGGATTAATGATTATGTAATGAATTTAGAATTAAAATATCAAGATGCTTAAATACTATGTCAGATAAAAAAAATAAAAATAAAAAATCAGCAAAAATTATAAACTTTGTAAATAAATCAAGTGAAAATAAAAGAATACAAACAGAGGATGATGAATTTAAAAAAATGGATAATCTAGCAAAAGAATTGGTCGATGTTTATTACAAATCTGCTGAAAAAAGTTTTTTAAGTCTTGGTTACTGTTTTTACCTTTTTATTTACAGGCTCCTACAAAGAATGATATCTAACATAAGTTTTCCACTCTACTGTTACTATTTTAGGTATGCATCAAAACAGATTTTAGAAAATTATGAAGAATGGATAGAGAAATATAAAGACTGGGATGGTTGTTCTATAAATGATAACGTTGAAGGAGCAAATAAAACCAAAAATGAGAGTGACACAGTACATTAATATGAAAAAGGAAAATTATGATATTTGAGTTCTTTAATCTCCAGTTTTTTTTGGGTTTAGTTTTTGGTGGATTAATTATTTTTGGAATTTACCCTTTAATATTTAAAAAAAAGGATCAGGACCTGAGTACCTTTGAAAGTAATTTACAAAATATTGATAAAGCGATCAAAGACATTAAAAAAGATAACGACGAGTACCAAGGAACACTTACAGAAAAATTAGAAAACTTCACTTCATCAGGAGAGAATTTTGAAAAAATTGCTAATGAAATGAAAAATACTTTAGTGGCTGGGTCGTCCCAAAAACAAGGAGCTTGGGGTGAAATGGTGCTTGAACATATATTAACTAAATTACAATTTACTGAGGGAGAAGAGTTTGAAAAGCATCAAAATTTCAAATCAGAAGAGGGTGAAAGATTAATCCCAGATTTTATTGTTCATTTTCCAGGAAATAGAGATGTTGTTATAGATTCAAAGGTAAATTTAACAGCATGGGATGAATACGTAAATACAGATGATATACAAATAAAAGAAAACGCACTTAATCGTCACAAGCAATCAATAAAAAATCATATCGACTCGTTAGCAAAGAAAAATTATCAAAGTCTTGAAGGTATCAATACTTTAGATGCAGTCATTATGTTTTGTCCTAACGAGGCCGCAATATCTTCTTTAGGAAATTCTAGTAGAAAAATGATGGATTACGCTATTCAAAAGAAAATAACTTTAGTAGGACCATCCATGTTGTACTTCACACTGAAAACTGTTGAATACTATTGGAAGGCAGAAAAACAATCTAAAAATACTCAAAAAATAATTGAATTAGCCAATAAAATTAGTTCGCAAAGTATTGAGATTTATGAGAGCGCAAGAGTAGCTAAAGAAAGCATCCTTAAAACCTCTAATGGTGTGGAGGATGTTATGAAGAAAATTAAAGATGGTAGAGGCAGTTTTTTAAGTAAAGTTGATAATTTAAATAAAGTGGGTGGTCTATCCCCTAAAAAAAACATTCCAGCAAATATTCAAGAAGAGCTTGAAGCAGATAATAGTAACGAGGAAATAAAAAAATTAAAATAGTGAATAAAAATTTTTATTCAGCAACCATGCTTACAAGATTTATTAATTGTAAGCATTTTATCAGCAATGAATTTAATGAAAAAAAATTAAATTTAAAAAAATTAGAGAGAACAGTTGCAGATAATTTGAGATTAGAAAAAGGTTTAATTCACGAGGTGGATTACTTTAAAGAATTAAGCAAAAAATATAAAAAAGTTAAAAATATTAAAATCTTAAAAAAATTATCCAAAGAGGAAAAAATAAAAGAAACTATCGATGCTTTAAAAGATGGATATGAATTAATTTATGGTGGTTGGTTAAAACACGGTGTCTGGAGTGGAGAGTTAGATTTTTTAGAAATTAATAATGATGTAAAATCTGATTTAGGCAATTGGAGTTATGAAATTACTGATACCAAAAATAGTTCAAAAGTAAAAGGAGATCATATTTATCAAGTAAGTTTATATTCCTTTTTACTTAATGAGACCCAAGGAGTCTTGCCTGAGAATTTTTATATTTTATTAAAAGATAAAAGCAAAGAGGTCATCAAACTGAAAGAAATTTATGACACTTTTTTACTTCACAAAAGTTCATATGAACAATTTATTCAAAAAGAGCTGAATAAAACAAAACCAGAAAAATGTAGTTTTTGCGCCTTATGTGATTGGCAAGAAGTTTGTGAAGATGAATGGATAGGCAATAAACATTTAAATCAAGTATTAGCTAATACTAAAAGAGACATTAAAAAATTTAATAATGCAGGTGTACATAATTATAATGAATTAGCTAAATTAGATTCTAAAAAGACTATCGAAGGTCTGAGAGATGAAATAAAGATTAAAAGAATAAATCAAGCTAAATTACAAATAGAGTCTGAGAAAAAAGGTTATCCCATATTTAAGATAATAGACGAAAATTTAATATTAAATAAAGGCTTTAATTTATTACCTAAACCATCTGAGTGCGACTTGTTCTTCGATTTAGAGGGGGTTCAGGATTACGTTTTTCCAGGGAAATTAGAATATTTGTTCGGCATTTATTATGAGGAAAATGGTGAAAAAATATTCAAACCTTTTTGGGCCCATAACAAAAAGGAGGAAAAACAAAGTATTGTTGATTTTTTTGCTTTTACCAAAGCACATTTTAAGAAGTATCCAAAGGCAAAAATTTATCACTACGCATCCTATGAAATAAAAGCACTTGAAAGACTAACATCTTTACACAAAGTTCATGGTGTAGATTATGATCACTATCTTAACCTTGGAAGATTTGTAGATTTATTTAGAGTCGTTAAACAAGCAATTTTTATCTCTGAAAAAAGTTATTCTATTAAAGAAATTGAAAAATATTATGATTTTAAAAGAACTGGTGATATTAAAAGAGGTGATATATCTGAAGAGTATTATATTCAGTGGATTGATACGAGAAAGCAAAAATTTTTAGATGAGATAGGAGAATATAATAAACAAGATTGTATCAGCACCTTTAAGCTCAGAAAATGGTTATTAAAAATAAAACCTGAAGGTACAAAATGGTTTGTCCCTGAAAAAGAACAACTAGAACTAAGGGCCTACGAAGAAGTTTTATTAGAGTATCAAAAAAAGTTTAACACTTCAAAATTATCAACTAAACCTATTGTAAAGTTACTTTCAGACGTAGTTGGTTTTTATAACAGAGAGCAAAAGCCATCATGGAGACAATTTTTTGATAGAAAAGATTTTTCTGATGAAGAATTAATCGACGATCGTGAATGTATTGGGAATATGAAATTAGTTTCTCAATTTCAAGACAAAAGGTCTTTTGAATATAAATATATATTTCCAGAACAAGAATATAAATTAAAAAAAGGAAGAAGTGTGATTATTGCAAATAATAATGATCCAGAAAGAGCAGATTATGCTGGCACCATTCAGGCGTTAGATCAAATAAATAGAACTATAGTATTAAGAAAAGGAATCTCTAAGGAACAAAAGCAACTACCAAAAACTTTATCCATAGGTGAAAAAGTCATGGAACAATCACGTTTTAATAATTTAAACCAAAATATATATAATTTCTGTGAAAACATTTTAGAAAATAAAAAAGGTTATGAAGCTTTAAAAAGTTTTCTTAATCGAGATATCCCAAATATAAAGGGAATAAATCCAGGCAGTAAAATTATTAATTCAGAAAATTTTGATAAAGAAATTCCTGATATTATCTCAAGATTAAACTCGAGTTATATTTTTTTACAAGGTCCACCTGGTACTGGCAAAACATTCCAATCTGGAAATGCTATTGTTGAACTTATAAAAAATAAAAAAAGAATTGCAATTACTGCCAATTCTCACAAAGTAATCCATAATTTATTGGAAAGAGTAGAAAAAATAGCAAAAAAACAAAACGTTTTATTCAATGGTTTAAAAATGGGTAATCCTGGTAATGAGGATACGTTTTATAAAGGAAAACTGATTAAAACAGATAAAAACGAAAAACACTACATAGATGGATTAAAAGAAAGAGATATTTTGCTTTATGCAGGAACAAAATATCATTTATCACAATGGTATTACAGAAGCAAAATAGATTATTTATTCATTGATGAAGCTGGTCAGATTTCATTGGCTGACTTAATAGCTTTAGGAGGAATAGCAAAAAATATTATTTTAGTTGGAGATCAACAACAACTAAAACAGCCTTCACAGGGGAACCATCCAGGCTCATCAGGTACCTCGGTATTAGACTATTTGCTTGAAGGTAAAGATACTGTTGAACCTGAAAAAGGTATATTCTTAAATAGAACATTTAGAATGCATCCAAATATTAATTCATTTGTATCCGAAAATTTTTATGAAAATAAACTTTTAACTAATCCTGAAAATAAAAATAGAAAAATAGAATTACCCCCCAATTTTTACATTGATAAAGAGGGAATACATACCATCATGATGGATCATGAGGATTGTGCTCAAACAAGCGAAGAAGAATTAAAAAAAATAGATGAAATAATCAAAAAATTAATTGGCAAAAAATTCACTAATGTAGATAAGAAAGAACGACCATTAACAATAGAAGATTTTTTAATTGTTAGTCCTTATAATGCCCAAGTTAATTTTTTATTAGCTCGATTACCAGAAGGCACACGTTGTGGTACAATCGATCGTTTTCAGGGTCAGCAATCACCTGTTACAATTATTTCTATGACGAGTTCTGACCTTGAAAGTTTACCAAGGGATAAATCGTTTTTTTTCAACAGAAATAGATTAAATGTAGCTATTTCAAGAGCCCAATGCTTAAGTGTAATACTCTTCAATCCAAAACTATTAGAATCTCCACCAAAGAGTTATGAAGAATTTAAAATGATAAATAATTTTCAAAAATTATTGAAATATAAAATTAATACTGATTGAATATAAATGAAAATAAATGACTGATTTAATTGTAATTTTTATATTAGTATTTTTAGTTGTGATGTTTGCCGTACAACTTTGGTTTGCAAATAAAAATCAAAATGAAAATTACGATTTATCAGAAGATATAAATAAAGAAATAGAGGCACTAGACAAAGAACTCAAAGAAATAAATGAAAAAATAAACTCAAATAATAACTTGTTAGAAACTTATAATAAAGTCGTCTCTCAAAAATCAGAAGAATTAGAATCTTATAAAGAGGCCAACACCAACACTAAGCAAAAGGGTTTATTCACAAGTTTAATTGGAATTATAGATTTTATAGAAAAATTTAATTTAGATAACAAAAATTTAGATGAAAAAACAAAAAATTATCTGATTGCAATTCAAGACAAACTCGAAATAGCATTATCTTCAACAGGAATTGAGAAGTTTGAACCAAATTTAAATGATAATATTATGGAGGTTGTTGGGTGTACACCATCAAGAAATACAAAAAAAACAAATAAGGAAAATAAAGTAAATTTGATATCTAGGGTTTTAAAACCTGGCTATCGTATTTTAATTAAGGATGATAGGTTTAATTATATAAAGAATGCAGAAGTAGAAATATTTGAATTGGAGAAAGAATGAGCAAAATTATTGGTATAGATTTAGGAACCACATATTCAGCAATAGCTCAATTAGATGACCTTGGAAATCCAGAAGTACTATCTTCAACAGATGAGAACAGAAAAATTACTGCAAGCACTATTTATGTAAGCGATGATAAAGTTATTGTTGGTGACAAAGCTTTAGATGCTTTAGCAGCAACACCTAAAAATGTGATTTCTGAAACTAAAAGGCAAATGGAAAATGATGTTGCATATTCTATTGATAAAGGAGAATGGGTTGAAAAAGATGAAGCCGACGAAAAGAGTTATACACCCGCACAAGTCAGTTCATTCATTTTAAGTAAACTGAAAGGTTATACATCTGAAGTTACTAAAGCAGTAATAACTGTCCCAGCATTGTTTGCAGAAAAAGCAAGAGTTGCAACGTTAGATGCAGCTAAAATGGCAGGTATTGAAGTAATTGAATTAATTAATGAACCAACTGCTGCAGCTTGTTATTATGCAAGTTTACCAAATGTTGAAAAAATTAGTGGGAAGATACTAGTATTTGATCTTGGTGGAGGTACTTTTGATGTAACACTATGTGAGGTTATGGATCAAAAAGTAGATGTCATTACATCAAGAGGAGATAAATGGTTAGGTGGAAAAGATTTTGATCATGAAATATTAAACTTAATAGATCAAAAATATAAAAAAGAAATAGGTAAAAATTTAGATTTTAATGATGGGAAATTAAAATTTTTAGAAATTGCTGAACAAATTAAAAGAAGTCTGTCTGTAAAAAATAGTCATGCTGAAGTTATAGAAGGACCCGAAGGTCCAAAAAAAATTGAGATTACAAGAGCTGAATTTGAGCAATCAATTCAAATGCATATTGAAAAATTAAAAATGTTATTAGAAGAATGTATTGATGGCAGTGGTCATGAAGCTAAAGAAATTAGTCACACACTTTTAGTTGGTGGCTCTACTAGAATTCCAATTATATCAAAAACTATTGAAAAAGTAATGGGAAAGCCTCCTTTAAAAGGAGTGAATGTAGATGAGGCTGTAGCTGCTGGTGCTGCAGTTTATGCTGGACTAAAATCAAAAAATTCACTTAATACAGCTCAAAAAAAAGCCATAGGCAAAGTTCAATTGAAAGATGTTTGTAATTTTTATATGGGAACTTTGATTCAAAGGGATGATCCTGTACTTAATAGAAAGGTGACAGAAAACCTAGTGGTGATTGAAAGAGACACAAAACTACCAGCAGAGGAAATTACAACAGTTTATACTATTTATGATGATCAGCATGCAATTGATTGTTCAATTACCCAAAGTGAAGGTAGAGAATCTAACCGAGAATTTGTAAACTTAATACATCAAGGTGATTTAGAATTTCCTGATAAAAAACCTAAAGGCAGAGAGATAGAGATTACTTATAAATATGATACCAGTGGCGTGATGCACTGTACTTTTAAAGATGTTAGTTCAGATAAAAAGTATGAAATTTCTTTAAGACCCGAGTCAGCTGAAGATCTAAAAAAACAATATGAAACTATAGAACATATAGTCATTGAGTAAGTGAATATAATTAAAAGTTTACTTAAAAAATTTAAAAAAGATAAGAAAAATATAGCAATATTAGGTATTTTTATACCCGACCCTAAAAATCTTAAAAATAAAAAATTAAAACCAATTATAACAGGAGTTGATGAGGCCGGTCCTTCTCACGATATTTTAAAAGAAAACGATTTAATTTTAAAAATAAATGAAAAAAAAATAAATACTCTTCAAGATTATGAAAATGCCCAAAAAAAACTAAAACCAAATGAAATAATTATAATTAATATTAAGAGGAGAAACCAAGAACTTAATAGAGCGATCAGAACAATATCTTTAGAAGAATTTGAGAAACCAAAGCAAAAACAACCAGTCAAATTAGGTATAAGAATGAAAGCTTATCCTGAAAAAGAAGAGGAATTAAAAATTTTTAGCGTGCAAAAAAAATCTGATAGCTATAAAAAATTAAAAGCCGAAGATTTAATTTATTCAATTAATTTTGTAATAGTAAAAACAAGAGAAGATTATGATAAAGAAATTAAAAAAATATTATGGGGTGAGGAAGTTATCGTTGGTGTAATAAGAAAACATAAAGAGTTAACAATAAAAATTAAAACAACTTCTTTGTATAATTATAGATTAAGAACTATAGAATTAGGAATTGATTATAAAAAATCTAAAGATAAATTTCTTAAAGTGAGTGATGTTAGTAAGTGTTCCTCAACAGATGATATTGTTAAAAAAGGTGATGTTATTGTAAATTTGATTTCAAAAGTAAATGGAATTCAATCAAAAACAAAGATTTTATCTGGAGATCATTTATATAAAGAAATAAATGAAAATTTTGAACCAACACAAAGAATAGATTTAGAAGTTCTTAGAAACTCAAAAAAACAGGTTTTAGAAATAGAATTAATAAATATTTATGATTTTAACTTAGCTAGAAAAAAAGCAATTCAAAGTATGTTAAATAAACCTAAAGCTGATTTTTATATAAAGGAACTTGAAAATTCTGAGGACTATATAATATCAAGAGATCTAAGTAATCAAATTGTAACAATGGATCTTCAAGAAGAAATTGAAGTAAGGGATGATGAAAAATTATTTATTTCATCATATGTAAAAAAAGAGAAAGTATCAGGTAAAGATTCTTTCGTTGTTTATTATAATAGTTTTCCAAGCACTTATAATTTTGAAGAAGACACTGTATATTTAAAAATATATATTTTTGATGTAACTGACCTAGATCAAAAAGAATATGAGGATATTTACTACGAAACAGAGGATTATGACGATAATCCTAGATTAGAGAATTATATAAGAGATAATTGCAATGTAATTAGATCAAATAATTTTGAATGGAGCGAAGGATCATCTGTTTTAGTTCAAACAAAATTATTAAACCCTTATGACGACCCACCTGAAAAAATAGCTTTTCCATATTCTGTAATGAATTTTCCAAAAGCGGGTAAAAGAAAATTAGCCTTTAGATCATTTATTTGTAATAAAGATTTAAAATTTCATGAAACAGAAGGAAGGCCTTTAAATGGAAGTTTTGTCAATTACCGTCCAGAACATTTTAAATTGGATTTATATGGAAATTCTTTTGACGAATATGGCTCCTATCCAGAAATATTAGGATACGATTCAAATGAAATTGAGGCTGAATATAAACAAGCAGGTTATTTAGGGGTTAATAGACAAAAATTAGACTCATTAATTATTCCATTAGGCTATTCAATTGCTAGAATTAATAATGATCCATTAAAATCAATAGAATTAGTTAAGGATAATATTGCTTATAAAGGGGATCGCACCTTGGAAGGTGGAATTAATCAAGCTTTAAATTTAAAGATGATTTATGAGAAATCGCAAAAAAATAAAATTAATCCACAAATATACTTAAAAGAGATTAAAAATTTTTCAAAAATAGATGAACGGTATGAGGTCATTAATTTATTATTAAATATAGCTACTCATGACAACACACTAACCTCTACAGAAAATAAGTTTTTAGATGATGTGGCCAAAAAATTAGAATTAAATCAATCAAAGTATTTAGAAATAAAAAAAATAGAAACCGCATCTTTAAAATCTGTTGATTTCGGAGATAAAGCTGACGAAAGTATATTTGGTCTATCAGAAGATATGGACGATAAAATAAAGTGTAGAATTTTAAGACAAGAGTACTCAAGATGGAATTCACAAACAAACAATAGCAATAAAGACAAAAGAGTAAGAGCCAAAGAAATGGTGAACTTAATTGCTAATTTGAGAAAGCAGTACAACTGCTGATGAATTTTTTAGATAGATTTAGATATAGATATGATAATTTAAAAGAATTAGATGCCAACATTTCTTCAGACAAAAAAAATTTAAATTATAACAATCCAATCTTAAAATCATTGCTGTCCACTTCAGTGAAAGTAACACCAGAAATTTTTCCAAAAATTGATAGTTGTATTCAATCTGTATTCAAAAAATTGGAATTAAAAAATAATTTTAACTTTTTTGTAACTGCTAATCATAATCAAACCCAGGCTTCATGTGCGATGATGCCTGAAAGCGACTCAGCAGAAATAATTATAACATCTAGGATGATTGAGTTATTAAATATTAACGAATTGAGTTATGTTTTGGGTCACGAAATCTCACATCACTATTATCAACACAATATTTATCCCTCTCCAAATCAAGCAAAAAGCAAAATGGAATTATTAAAGTTGTTACATTTGTCTAGAGCATCAGAGATCTCAGCAGACCGAGCAGGATTCCTTGGTTCTGGAGATATTGAAAATTCACTTAAAGCAATGCTTAAAATTGCAAGTGGTCTTAGTGAAAAACATTTAACATTTAATTTTTCATCCTATTTAGATCAATTAAGAGAATTAAAACAAATCAAAGGGGATCAAAATCAAATGTACAGCACACATCCCTCTTTTTTAAACAGAATGCAAGCATTAGTATGGTTTTCAATGAGTCATGAATATCATGAATATTTTGAGACGAATAAAAACGGTGTTTATGATTTAAAAACAGTTGATCAGAAAATTAACGAAAGCATAAAAAAAGTTATTGGCAATGAATTAGATATCTCAACTAAAGAAATTTTTAGCAATGCATTAATGTGGTGTAGTTTAAAAATTTTTATTGCAGACAATAAATTTACAAAAAAAGAGCAAAAACTATTTGAAAAAAACTTTGGTGAAAAAAATACAGCAAGTATTCTCTCACTTCTTAAAATTTCAAAGCCAAAATCAATAGAGGTAAAAATAAACAACGCCTTAAATGAAGCAACTAATCTATTAATGGCTGAACGTGAAAAATTATTTAATGAATTAAAAAAACTAAATTCTGTAGCCGAAAGTGATCAAAAAATAGTTCAAACTTCATTAAATGATATAAAGAAAAAACTTAAAATTTAGTTATATGAGTGATTTTTTAAGTATTAATGGATCTTTAAGCCAAAGCTCTTTTTTAAAATTAAAAAAAAATAAGAAATTGAAGCATCTTGAAATTAGTCATGGAAATATTGATGATGATTGGAGTTTAATTGGGAACCTTCAAGATTTAAGAACTATTTCAGTTAAGGATAGTTTTGTTGATTTTCAAAGTTTTTATAAAGCATTAGGGAATTTAAAAAAATTAGAAAAGATTATTTATAATTATTATTGTTATTTTAATAAAAAACCTAAAGAAGATTTAAAGGGTATCAAAATTAGTAATAAATTTTTTCAGATAGATTTTCCTAATAATAAAAAAATAGATTTTGATTTTAATAATTATTTAAAAGAAACATATAAAAATAAATTTCATTCACTATTTGAAATAAACAATTCTCATAAGGTTTTTAAAAACCTTTCAGAAATTTTATTTACTAATTTTGGTACTTTCAAACAATACAGTGAAACTTTTGATAGCACTGACAAAAATTATGTTAATAAAAATATTTACTGGGGAATGGAAGGTTCAATTCTAAGAAAATTCAAATCATTAAAAAATATTACGATAAATAATGGAAGCTATATGGATATATTAGATCTTGGATTAGAAAAATATCTTGAAGAAATTTCAAAAAAGAAACTACCTGTAACTCTTAATAAATATTCTAAACCTCTAAATGATTATCCTGAAGATTTAAATTTACTTAACATAATCTATAATTCCGACTCTGATCAAAATAATTTTATTTTTGAAAATAAATACGAATTAGAAAAAAAAATTGAAGATATCAAAGTTCATAAATATCCTTTAACAATAAATGAAAAAAATCTTATTAAAGATAATGGCTATACCAAAGCATTTTCATTTTTAAAAAATAAAAAAATTAACAAGATTTTAAATCATAAATTTAGTCATATAATTTTTTCAGATTGTCATAAATTTTTAGATAATAAAAATCTACATAGGGATGGATTAAAAAAAATAGAAATTTATTTAAGCTTACTTGAAGGTCAAAATATAAGGAATATTTTTTTTGATATATCTAAATCTTCCTCATACACTGAATGGTCTTCGTCGAATTTTTCTTTTTTAATTAAATTTATTTATGAAATTAATATTAAATTTCCAAGTATAACATTTCATTTATACCATAAAGAATTAAGCCAATTATTAAAAGGTAGTCAGAGTTCAGATAAATTTGAAAAACACCTAGCCTATTTGATCAATTCAATAAGTTTGTGTCATCTCCATGAAAAAGTAAAATTTATTGGTGCAGATAAAAATCAACTTAATATGTTTTTAGAAAACTATATTAATAAAGGTGTTGACCAAATAGTTGTTGTTGATGATTTTTTATATGATGCTGCAAAAACATTACCTAATTTAGCTTTGATATATGGCGAAGATTTAGATGATATTAAGGATAAATTTCCAAAATATAATGAGGAAGAATATTATGAGAAAAGGTGGAAAAATATAAATTTTTCACTCAAGGAAATATTTTATGAAATATTAAGGATTGCAGGATTTAATTCTGATAATTTTCAATCAGATAACACAAAACTTTCATTATTGGTTAAAAAAAATTATTTAGAAAAATTAGATAATTTTAAATTTAAGAAAGTATTCTACTATCTTGGTTCACCTTTACATTTAATTAAAAACAATATGGAGGCTAATAGAAAAAATTGGAGTATTAAGAAAAATTTGAATTTATTAAAACCAAATGATGATATTCAAAAAAATGATCTAAAAAATAAAATTCTTAACTACGCAAATAAAAGTCTAACAGAAATTAAGCAATCGATAGATATAGACTCAAATAAAATAAAGATAGATGAGAAAATATTTGATGCTCAACATTATGAAATTCTGAGAGATATTGGGATCAATACTAAAGGTTTTCAATATTTAACTCATTTGTGGATAGAAGGTGTTGTACCTTGGCAGCAAAAATACATTAAACTTTCAAAACTAGACGAAATTATACCAACGAAAAAATTAGAAAATTTAAGATTAAGTGACTGTATTTACTTTAAAGATTTAAAATTACCATTAATGAGAAATTTAAAAGTGCTTGAACTCCACCCAAGCACAAATCATCATTATGATGAAAATGTTGGAGATAAATATAGATTGATAAGTGGATTTGAAAATTGTCCTAATCTAGAGAAATTAAAAATTGAGCATTTAAATCATTTTAATAATAAAAAATATTTTCCTTTTACATTAGGTAGTACTTTAGTCGATTGGGAGCTAAGAAGGGATGATACTTTTTCAATTATTAGATTAGATTTAAATAGATTACATGAACTTACTAAATTAGAAGAATTAGAAATTGAAGAAATACAAGCCTCAAATATTAAAGAAATAAAATTTTTACCAAATTTAAAAAAAATTCGTCTTAAAATTTTTCATAATACTACAGATGATTATTTAAGTGAGTATGGTAAAGAAAAAGAAGTTACTGATAAAGATTTATTATTTTTTAGAGGAAGTAAAAAAATTAATGATATTAATTTATCCATTGGTTCAATTGTCGATAATGAAGAACCTGGCTCAGAACAATGTTATTCAAGTTATGATGGTAATGGTGATTTTATAGAATATATAAATTATAAATTAGAAAATTTAAATCTATCTATAAATTTTAATTTAAAAAATCAAATTAAAATACAAGATGTTATTACTAAAGTTACTAATCGTTTTTTAAATTTAAAAAAGTTTACTTTGACATTTGCTATAGCTGTGACCACAGATAATTTTAATTTTGAAGAAAATAGATATTATAAATCTCTTGAATCGCAAACTATTGATTTTTCTAAATTTGCAAAATTAAAAAAGTTGACCGATCTATCATTTATGGGTCAAGATACGTATAGTTTCTTAAAATTTAAAACTATCAATTTCGAGTCTATTGTTAATCTTAAAAAACTTAAAAATATTGATTATTGTTGGAGTTCTTTAAGTTTAGCCGAATTTAGAAAAGCAAGAATTCGATTAAAAAACGAAAATTATGACGATCCTAAATATTATGACCCAGATTACGAATATTATGCTGAGGAAAATGAAAATTATAAAAAAAATTGGTCAAGAATGAAAGAAATAAACTCAGATTCTTGGGATTGGTATTCATTGGAAGACAGATTTTTAGATTTAGAGAAGAAAGAAAATGAAAAAAAATATAAAAAAGAGATAATTGTAAAAAAGAAAAAAAATTAATTCATTATGAATAATAAAAACGCCAATCCTTTTGAATTAAAAGTATTTGATAAATCACCTAAAGACTATTTAGATACAGATGAGTTCGCTAAATTTTTAATTAAAAAAAAAATAAAAATAAGAAAAGATAACCTTCCTAGATTTGCTGATACACATGGTATCAAGATGGCAAGAAAAAAAAGAGAAGGTTCAGCAGGATCAGTTCCTACGATTTATAAAATACCTACTAAGGTAAAATTAGATGAAATAAAAAAAAATATGTCTTTAAATAATAATAATGCTTTGGGAAAAGAGAACCTTAAAAATAAAGAGAAAAAAATATTAGAAATATTTGATCAAGCTGAAAATAAGAAAGAATCAAAATCATCTATAGCTGACAAAGTAGCTAAAGCTCTTGGTGTTCCATGTAATAGAAAACTAGTTAGAAGAGTATTAAATGAAAAAAGGTCACCTATGTTAAGTAAATTATTATAAACTTTTTAAAAAAAGATAAAGTTAGTAGTTGAAAAATAGATCTTCAATTAATACATATTTAAAATACCAAATAAAAATTTAGATTAAAAAAGGATAATTTATGCTTAAAGATTTTAAAGACTCTGATTTTGAGGAAAAAATTAAACAAGAGGAAGTTTCTGTAATTCAATTCTCCGCAACGTGGTGTGGGCCATGCAAGGCCTTGAAACCTGTTATGGATAAACTTTCTGAAGAATATAAAGATAAAGCAAGTTTTTGGATTACGGATATAGAAGATTCAGGAATCAACACTGGTTCATCAGCTGGTATTCGCGGCGTTCCCACTGTTATCGTTTATAAGAAAGGTGTTGAAGTGAGTCGTAAAGTGGGTGGCGTACCAATGAGCCATATGAAACAGTTTTTGGACGAGTCTATTTAATTTAATTTTAATACCTCTCCTGCAAGATACAAAGAACCAGTTATTAATAAAAGGTCTCCGTCTTTTAAATCAATAGATTTAATAGCTTTTTCAATACTTTTTTCATATTTAACATTAGATTGGTTTTTAAATTTATCCTTTAGTTCTAAACCACTGATGGCATTTACTTGACTGGGAATATCCACTGTGACTAATGATGATATATCTTTAAAGTAGCTGATATATTCTTCATGAAGTTTGTTAGCCATCATTCCAATTATTACGTGCTTATTACAATCTAAACTTTGAAGATATTCATTTAATGCTCTTGCACCATCCCCATTATGGCTTCCATCAATAATCAATTTATTATTTTTAACTAATTCTTTTAATCTACCAGATTTAATTTCTTGAAGTCTGGCAATACTGGAAATTTTAGTAATTCCTCTTTGAATATGCTTATCTTTAATTCCAAGATCTAAAGTTCTTAAAGTTGCAATTGCAGTTGATATATTTTCTAACTGATACTGACCAAGAATATTAGGCATTGGAAGTTTTATTCCACCAAACTTATCTTCATAGTAAAAGAAATGATTCTCGTTAACTGAGTAACTAAAATCATCATTAAAAAATACTTTGTTAGATTTATTTTTAGATATTGTTTCTTTAATACAATCCATTGTCTTTTTTGTATTTTGTTTAGCTACAATAATATTTGAATTTAAAAGTGTGGATGTTTTTTCAAACACAATTTTTTCAATAGTTTGCTCATCTTTTTTGAGCCAATCGAGATGATCCTTGCTAATAGAAGTCACAATACTAGCAAGGTTTTCTCTAAGTATATTAGTTGCATCAAATCGGTGAAACAGGCCAGCTTCTACAAGATTAATATTATCTTGGTATTGAGAAGCCTTATAAAAATAACAAGCTGTTAATATTTCGAAGAATGTAATGGGATTGTTGTCATTAATACTCTCTACCTCGTCAAATAAATCAGCTAATTCATCATCGTTTAATTCCTCGTTATTAAATACAAATCTTTCATTTATTTTTAGAATATGAGGACTGGAGTAAACATTACATTTAAAATTAGCCTCCTTTAAAAATGAAAACATTGCACTAATTGTAGAGTTCTTAGCATTTGTACCAATTATGGAAATAGCCTTAATCTTATCCTGAGGGTTACCTAACTTTTTGCAGAGATCTTTAATACGGTCTAAGCCTAGGCTAATTTTTTCTTTAGGATGCTTCTCTAGTAAGCGA
>CESW01000830.1_pt1 | contig 26002 bp, 25 predicted proteins | sample 531171 | NCBI WGS metagenome assembly CESW01 (sample SAMEA2621859, study PRJEB7988) | marine metagenome | biome: marine biome (ENVO:00000447); feature: surface water layer (ENVO:00002042); material: "saline water (ENVO:00002010), including plankton (ENVO:xxxxxxxx)" | depth 5 m
TTTGGATTCCATCCCCCTGAAACTGCAAGACAGTCACAGTCTATTTTATTTCCATTTGACAAAGTTATAGATGAAATTTGTTTTCTACCAGAGGTATTTACTATGCTGGTATTTCTAAAAGTAGGAATGCCCTCTACTTCAATATCTGAATTTTTTCTTGAATCAATTATGGCTTTTACATTTATATTTTTTGCTTTTAGATCTATGGCAGTTTTAAATCCATCATCATTGTTTGTGAAAACTATAATGTTTCTTCCTGGACAAACTGACCATCTATTTAAATATGCTCTTAAGGATCCAGCAAGCATAATGCCTGGTCTATCATTATTTCCAAAAGCTATTGATCTTTCAGTAGCCCCAGAGCAAAGAATTGAATATTTTGTATATATTTTCCACAAAATTTGTCTTGGTTTTTTATTTCCATGTTTATAATGATCAAACTTGATTTCTAAACCCCCAAAAACGCCATGATCATAAGAACCATAAATTGTTGTTCTTTTCATAACTCTTACATTCTTCAATTGAGAGAGTTCAACTAAGGTATTTGAAACCCAATTAGAGCTGGCATCATTATTAATAAAGAAGTTTTCTGAATTCAGTCTACCACCAAGTTCAAAGTCATCATCAGCAATAATAACATTTAAATTTGCTCTTCCTGCTTCAAGTGCAGCAGCCAATCCTGATGGGCCACCTCCAATTATCAAAACATCGCAATGCAAAAATCCTTTGTCATATGTGCTTGGGTCAGGTGAACCTGATAAAGACCCAAGTCCAGCTGCTTTTCTAATAGCAGGTTCGTATACTTTTTCCCAAAATGATTTAGGCCACATAAAAGTCTTATAATAAAAACCAGCTCCCAAAAAAGGATGCAGTAGATCTGTAACAGCCATTAAGTCAAAACCTAAGGGCCCAAGATGATTTTGACTTCTACTTTCAAGGCCCTCAATTAGTTTTACGGTTGTAGCTTTAACATTCGGTTCCTTGAATTCTCCAGAACCTAATTCCATTAGAGCATTTGGTTCTTCTGAAGTTGAAGAAAAAATTCCTCTTGGCCTATGATATTTAAAAGATCTTCCAACAAGTATTTTATTATTTGCTAACAATGCAGAAGCAAGTGTATCTCCTTCAAAGCCAAAAAGCTTTTCTCCATTAAAAGTAAATTCAAGCTGTTTATTTTTTGTTATATGGCCATCATCTAGTCTATTTTTTTGCTTAGGTAGAAAATTGTTTTTTTTTTATTGAATTCGTTAAAGAACTATCAAAAGATATATTGTCTTGAAATTTAAAAGGTTTAAGTTCGTTCATTTTATAACCTATTCTCAATATTTTTTTTGGCTAACTCAACTTTTTTAATCTCGTGTGTTACAACATTTCTAGTCACTATTAACCATGATCTATCACCTTGTTCATGATACCAAAGTTCTTTATGTAATCCGGAAGGGTTATCTCTAAGGTACTGGTATTCGTAGAAATCTTTGTCAGCAGTCTTACTTTCCCAATTTGGACGCTTTAATAAAGAAGCATCACCCAAATAAACGAATTCACTTGCATCTCTTGGTCCTAATAATGGATGATTAATAATCATGACTAATGCAAATTAGGTTGAGCGCCAACCCCCTTTTCATCAATCATATTTCCATTTATAAATCTGTCCAATTTAAACTCTGTAGCCACTTCATGTGGTTCATTAGTTGCCAAAAGATGTGCATAGCACAGGCCACTTGCTGGAGTGGCTTTAAAACCACCATAACACCAGCCTCCATTAAAATATAAACCTTCGATGTGTGTCTTATCAATAAATGGAGATCCGTCCATGGACATATCCATGATGCCACCCCACATTCTTAAAAGTTTTGCTCTACCAATCATAGGCATGATTGCCATACCACCCTCACAAACATCTTCAACTACGGGAAGATTGCCTCTTTGTGCGTAACTGTTATAGCCATCGATATCACCCCCAAAAACAAGCCCACCTTTATCTGATTGGCTTACATAGAAATGACCAGCACCAAAAGTAATTACATTAGGAATTATTGGTTTAAGTCCCTCTGATACAAACGCCTGCAAAACATGACTTTCAATTGGTAATCTTATACCAGCTAAGCTCATTAGTTTACTCGAAGAGCCAGCAACGCACGACGCTATTTTTTTTGCATTAATAAGACCAGCAGTGGTTTCCACTCCTGAACATATTCCATTATTTATCTTAAAACCTGTAACTTCACAATTTTGAATTATATCTACGCCTTGATTATCAGCGCCTCTAGCATACCCCCAAGCAACTGCATCATGTCTTACAGTTCCACCTCTTTTTTGAACAAGCCCTCCTTTTATTGGAAAACGTGCATTATCAAAATCTAAAAATGGACAAATTTTTCTTACACCATCTTCATCTAATAGTTCGGCATCTGCCCCTGCAAGTTTCATTGCGTTGCCTCTTCTTGCAAAAGCATCCCTTTGACTGTCACTATGTACAAGATTTAATATTCCTCTTTGAGATATCATGGCATTGTAATTAAAATCTTGTTCAAGCCCTTCCCATAATTTTAATGATAATTCATAGAAAGGCTCATTCCCAGGCAACATATAGTTAGATCTAATAATTGTTGTGTTTCTTCCAATATTGCCAGAACCTATCCAACCTTTCTCTATAACAGCCACATTTTTAATACCATAAACATTTGAGAGGTAATAAGCTGTTGAGAGGCCGTGTCCACCACCACCAATAATTATTATATCATAATTCTTTTTAGGATCAGGTGTTCTCCAGATTGGTCTCCAATCCTTGTTACCTGTTATTCCTTCTTTAATTATTTTAAATAATGAATATTTCATATTTTTTATTTCATAATTACAGATTAATAATTTAGTAATTTAAATCTGTTGACTTTTAATAAAAAGTCATAAATTTTATAAAAAAAGACGTTTACATTTTATGACAAGTATTGGTTTTCTATTAATTGATGGTTTTGCGCTTATGTCGTATTCGTCGGTCATTGAGCCTTTGAGAGCCGCAAACTTATTATCTGAAAAAAAGTTGTATAAAATTATCAATTTCTCTCTAAATCAAACTGCTAAAAGCTCAAGTGATACAATAATTGATACTCAATTAATTGGAAGTGAAAAAGACAAATTGGATATGGTTATAGTTTGTGCTGGTGGTGACCCTTTCTTATTCAATAATATTAAAGTTTTTGATTGGTTAAGAAAAAAATCAAGGGAAGGTGTCATATTGGTAGGCGTTTCTGGTGGGCCGGTCATTCTTGTAAAGGCTGGTCTTATGGATGGAAAGAGAATGACTTTACATTGGGAGCATGCTGACACATTTCGTGAAATTTGGCCCAATGTTTTACTTGAGAAGTCTTTGTTTGTTATTGACAGGAAACGCATTACTTGTGCTGGAGGTATAGCGCCTTTAGACTTAATGTTTGCTCTTATTTCAAATCATCATGGTGAAAGCTTTGCTAGAAAAGTAAGCGATTGGTTTATGCATACTGAAGTTAGACCTTCTGGAGGACCACAAAGATCTGGAATTGTTGAAAGGTACAATGTAAATAACTCAAAAATAGTATCAGCAATAGAAATTATGGAAAACAATCTTTCTAATACATTGTCTCTCAAAGAAATATCTGAAATTGTAGATATTAGTCCACGTCAACTAAATAGGCTTTTCAAAAAAAATTTAAATAAAACAACTATGGATGTTTATAGAAAATTAAGATTGGAACTTGCACAAAAATTACTTAAACAATCACAGTTTTCAATTACAGAAATTGCTTTTTCATGTGGTTTTTCAAGTTCCTCACAATTTTCGCAAAGTTTTAAAGATAAATTTGGAGTAATGCCGTCTCAATATAAAATTTTATAAACTTTTTGTTTATGATTTTATAAATTATTTTATAGTAAATACTATGGGAAATAATTTTAAAATTGCCTGTGTGCAGACAGAACCAAAACCAGACTTTGAATCAGCTCTGACAGAAATTTTTAGTCTATCTAATCAAGCTATAAATGAAGGTGTTAAATTTATAGCTCTTCCAGAATATTGTGGTGGCCTTAAAACTGAAAATGGAATGTTAAGACCCCCTTCTTCCATAGAAGAAGATCATTTAGTTTTAAATGAATTAAAAAAATATTCAAAAAAAAATAAAATTTTCATTTTAATAGGATCAATAGCAATCCTTAACTCAGAAGGAAAAATATTCAATAGAAGTTTTATTATTGATGATGAAGGGAATATTATAAGCAGGTATGATAAAGTACATTTATTTGATGTAGATTTATCTGAAACTGAAAAGTACCGAGAAAGCAATGCGGTTTCTGGTGGCCAAAATGTATCTATTACTAAAACTAAATTTGGAATTCTCGGCCAAACTGTATGTTATGATATAAGATTTCCATATTTGTATAGAGAGTTATCTCATGCAGGAGCAGAAATAATATTTATTCCTGCTGTATTTACTCAGAAGACAGGCGAAGCGCATTGGCATGTTTTAAACAGAGCTAGAGCGATTGAAAATGGAGTTTTTATTATATCCCCTGGAGCCATTGGAAGTGTTCAAGGTGGAGGTGGTGGATATGGTCATTCTTTAGTTGTCAACCCATGGGGAGAAATAATATCTGATGCTGGAGGCAAACGTGGGGTTTCATTTGCTAATATTGATTTGGAAGAAGTCCAATTAGTTCGAAATAAAATCCCTAGTTTAACACATGATAAAAATATAATTTTATCCTAGTTAGATATAATTATTTTATCAAATTTAATATTTATTAAATAAATTCTTAACTTAAACTAAAATCATTTGTAAGTTATTAGATATTAGCTTTTAGGATTTCTTATGAATTTCAAATCAGAAAATCTTCTAAATGATATTTTAAGTCGCAGAGATGATTTAATAGATTTGACTCAAAAACTAATCAAAATTCCAACATTAAATCCCCCAGGAAACAACTACCTCAAAATCTGTGAATATCTAAAAATAAGAATGGAAAAGAGCGGTTTTACATCAAAGCTCATAAGGGCTTACGATACACCGGGGGATAGTGACAAATTCCCAAGATGGAATTTAGTGTGTTTTAGGGAAGGCGGTTTACAAGGTAAAACAGTTCATTTTAATGGGCATACGGATGTAGTTGAAACTGGAAAAGGTTGGACAGTTGATCCTTTTGAAGGAAAGTGCATTGACGGTTTAGTATACGGTCGTGGTGCATGTGATATGAAAGGAGGCATAGCGTCATCAATTATAGCTGTTGAAAGCTTTATATCATTATTTCCAAACTATCCTGGAAAAATAGAATTCTCTTTTACAGCTGATGAGGAAACGGGTGGTTATGGAGGAGTAGCTTATTTAGCTAATAAAGGTTACTTCTCACCTAGTAAGGTTAATAGTGTAATTATTCCTGAACCTTTAAATAAGGATAGAATATGTCTTGGTCACAGAGGCGTTTGGTGGGCAGAAATAGAAACATTTGGTAGAATCGCTCATGGGTCTATGCCATTTTTAGGGGATAGTGCCATACGTCATATGGGAGCTGTTTTGAGAGAATTTGAAGAAAAGCTTTACCCAAAATTACAAACGATAAAAACTAAGATGCCAGTCGTACCGGACGGAGCTAAAACTTCGACAATGAACATTAATTCTATTCATGGCGGTGAAGTTGAACAAGAGGAAGACTTTAGTGGTTATCCAGCTGCAGTTGTAGCCGACAGTTGCAAAATCATAATTGATAGAAGATTTTTAATAGAGGAAAGTATCAATAATGTTAAGAAAGATATAAAAGGTTTGTTGGATAATTTAGAAACTTCAAGAGAAGGCTTCAAATATAAGATTAGTGATTTACATGAAGTTATACCAACTATGGCTGATAAAAATTCTCATTTGGTTAGTGAGCTGAGTAATTCAATTAAAGAAATAATAGGTGTTCAACCTGATTATGTTATTTCGCCTGGAACTTATGACCAAAAGCATATTGAACGAATAGGGAAGTTAAAAAATTGTGTTGCGTACGGTCCAGGTATTCTTGATTTGGCTCATCAACCTGATGAATACATTTCAGTTGATGATATGCTTGATAGTGCAAAAGTTATGGCTATTTCTTTAGGAGGATTGCTTAAATAACTTGAATTTTAAATGATTTTAAGCGCATGATTATAAAAAAAAGGGAGATTAAAAAATGAAATTCTTTATGAAATTATTTTCAATTATAGTTGTTTTACCTTTTGTTTTTTCAGTGAATGTTTTTGCGGCTAAAACTGATTTAACAGTTGGTTTACAGTTAGAGCCACCACATTTGGACCCTACAGGTGCTGCTGCTGGCGCTATTGATCAAGTTTTATACTCTAATGTATTTGAGGGTTTAACGAGGTTTGCATCAGATGGATCAATTGTGGCTGGATTAGCAAAATCATGGGATGTTTCTTCTGATGGAATAACTTATACATTTCATTTGAATAAAGGCGTCAAATACCATGATGGTAGTGATATGGACGCAAATGACGTTAAATTTTCTTTAGATAGAGCAAGAGCTGAAGATACTACTAATGCACAAAAAGCATTGTTTGCGGGCATAACTAATGTTGAAATACTTGATGACCATAAAGTCAGGGTTACTTTGGATAAGCCAAATGGTAATTTTCTATTTAATCTTGCGTGGGGTGATGCAGTAATTGTTGCAGAAGAAAGTATAGAAAACATTAAACAAAATCCAATAGGAACAGGAGCGTTTGTTTTTGATAAATGGGTTCAAGGAGATAGAATTGAACTAAAGAAAAATAATTCTTACTGGGGAACGCCGTCTAAACTAGAAAGTGCAACTTTTAAATTTATTTCAGACCCATCTGCTGCATTTGCAGCTATGATGGCCGAAGATGTAGATGTATTTAAAAGCTTTCCTGCTCCAGAAAATCTTGTCCAATTTGACGCAGACCCTCGTTTTAACGTCCTAATTGGTTCAAATGAAGGTGAGACTATTCTTTCAACAAACAATAAGATGGAACCTTTTGATAATTTAAAAGTAAGGAAGGCTTTAGCGCATGCTATTAATAGGCAGGCTATTATTGATGGAGCAATGTTCGGATATGGTACGCCCATAGGAACGCACTTTGCTCCTCATCATCCTGCTTATGTTGATTTAACTGGACAATCAAACTACGACCCAGAGTTATCAAAAAAGTTACTAGCAGAGGCTGGTTTCCCTGATGGCTTTTCTACAACTCTTAAATTACCGCCACCAGCTTACGCTAGAAAAGGTGGTGAAATAATTGCTTCACAATTAAGAGAGGTTGGAATAAATGTTGAAATTTCAAACCTTGAATGGGCCCAATGGCTTGAAGAAGTATTTAGGGGTAAAGATTATGGTCTCACAATTGTTTCTCATACAGAACCATTTGATATAGGAATTTATGCTAGACCTGACTATTACTTTCAATATGATAGTAAAAAGTTTCAGGAAGTCATGGACGATTTAACGGCAGAAACAAACCCTGTTCAAAGAACAAGCCTTATGAAAGATGCTCAACAAATAATAGCTGATGATTATGTCAATGGGTATCTCTTCCAAAGAGCTCAACTTAGTGTTGTAAATTCTGGTGTAGTAGGAATGTGGGAAAATTCTCCTACACAAGCTACTGATTTAACAGCTGTATATTGGCAAAACTAACTTTTTATATCGGGATGTTTAATGCATCCCGATATTTTTCAAGACTTTAAAAATGTTTGAATATTTTGTTAGAAGGGTAATAACCCTTTTCTTCACATTAGTAATTGCCTCAATAGTAATTTTTATTTCATTAGAGATAATACCTGGAGACCCTGCATCATATATGCTTGGTATAAATGCTCAGGAAGATACGTTACTAGCCCTTAAAAAAGAATTAGGTTTAGATAAACCCAAACTTGAAAGATATATTGTTTGGGTAAAAGGTATGCTTTTAGGTGATTTTGGTATTTCCTATACATATAGATCACCTGTTATAGAAATGGTCTCTGAACGATTATGGGTGTCATTACCTTTAGCAGTATATGCACTTATACTATCAACATTTATTGCTCTTCCAGTTGGCATTTATGCTGCTGCAAATAGAGGGAAAGTATCTGATCTATCAGTAATGGGTATTACTCAAATAGGAATTGCAATCCCAAACTTCTGGTTTGCAATGTTACTTGTTTATTTATTTGCAATTATTTTAAGATGGTTTTCAGCAGGTGGTTTTCCAGGCTGGGAGGCTGGAATATTATTTGGTTTAAAATCTCTAACGCTACCTGCTATAGCATTAGCATTGCCACAAGCATCAATTTTAGCTCGGGTAATGAGGTCTGCCTTAATTGATACACTTAATGAAGATTTCATCAAAACAGCGAGAGCAAAAGGCTTATCTTACAATCAAGCTTTGATACACCATGGAATAAGAAACGCATTAATTCCAGTATTAACAATTATTGGACTTCAATTTTCCTTTTTAATGGCGGGTGCTATTATTATTGAAAATGTTTTTTTCTTACCCGGGCTTGGGAGATTAATTTTCCAAAGTATAGCACAAAGAGATATAATTGTGGTTGAATCAGTTATTATGTTACTTGTGTTTTCAGTTGTTGTCGTAACATTTATTGTTGATATAGCCTATGTAATTGTTGACCCAAGATTAAGATCATCGATTTTATGATTCCAACCCTTAAAAATAGAAAACCATTTAAATCAGATTTTTCATTTAGTTTCTGGATTGGATCATTATGTGTACTCAGTATTTTTTCTTTTGCGGTGATCTCTTTTTTTTGGACACCTTATGATGTTACTATTCTTGAAATAAGTAATAGATTTAAAACCCCTTCCTTTGAAAATATTTTAGGTACTGATCATTTTGGTAGGGATATTCTGTCCATGATAATGGTTGGTGCACAGACTTCGATTGCTGTTGCGCTGGTTGCTGTTAGCATCGGAATAGTATTTGGTTTGCCTCTAGGAATGATTGCTGCAGCAAAAAGAGGCACCTTTTTTGACGATTTGGTTATGAGGTTTAATGATCTGATATTTGCTTTTCCAGCACTAATTATCGCAATTTTAATAACAGCTGTATTAGGCCCAGGTGCATTTAATGCAATTATTGCAATTGGAATTTTTAACATACCAGTTTTTGCTCGAGTTGCTAGAGGTGCAGCTCTTACTCAATGGTCAAAAGAATATATTTTGGCTGCAAAAGTTGCAGGGAAAGGGTCTTTATTAATTTCGATTGAACATATAATTCCCAATATATTAAATTTACTCATAGTCCAAGCTACAATTCAATTTTCTTTGGGAATACTGGCAGAAGCGGCACTTTCTTATGTAGGATTAGGAGCCCAACCACCAATACCAAGTTTAGGACGAATGTTAGCTGACAGCCAAACTATGATTTCTATTGCACCACATATGGCTATTTTCCCTGGTATGGTAATTGTGATTACAGTTTTAGGGTTAAATTTAATGGGTGATGGATTGAGAGATTACTTTGATCCAAAATTGATAGGGTTAAAGTAAATGTCACTTATTAAACTAAAAAATCTTAGTTTAAATATTAATAATAACGTTATTTTGAAAAGTTTAAATTTTGAAGCTAATTCCGGAGAAATTTTAGGAATAATTGGAGAAAGTGGCTCTGGTAAATCCATGACTGCAAACTCAATTATTAAACTAATGCCAAATGGATCACAATTAAGTGGCGAAATAATATTTAATCAAAAAAACTTATTAGAAACTTCTGAAATGGAAATGTGTCAAATAAGAGGAAAAGATATAGGTTTTATTTTTCAGGAGCCGATGACAGCTTTAAATCCTTTAAAGAATATTGGAGATCAGGTCGCAGAAGTTATCAGGATACATTTAAATCTGAGTTCCAGAGATGCAATAGAAAAGGCAGCAAAAATTCTAGATCGGGTGGGTTTGCCTCAAAAAGATTTTCCTTTAACTAGGTTTCCTTATGAACTTTCCGGTGGCCAGAGGCAGAGAGTTGTTATCGCTATGGCAGTTGCAATAAAGCCAAAATTACTTATAGCTGACGAACCTTCAACTGCATTAGATGTTACAACACAAGCAAAATTAATCAAATTACTAAAAGATTTAGTTATTGAAGATAATCTATGTTTGTTAATGATTACTCATGATCTGTCTGTAATTGCTGAAATGGCAAACAACATAATTATAATGAAAGACGGAGAAATTGTAGAAAAAGGTAAAATAAATATATTAAAAAATGGGTTAAAAAATAAATATAGTAAGAATTTACTGACAGCTAGCAACTATAAGGCAAAAAAAATAAAAAAAATGGCTACTGATAAATTACTGTTAAAAGTTGATAATATCAGTAGAGATTATCAGGATAATTCATTCAAATTTTTTGGTAAAAGAAGCTCTTTTAATGCGGTGAGAAATGTATCTTTTTCTATTAATTACAATGAAAATGTTGGTTTAGTTGGTGAAAGTGGGTGTGGAAAATCAACGATTACAAGAGCTATTTTAGGTCTGGATCCTATTTCTAGTGGAAAAATATTTTTAGAAAATGATGAGATTAGATCAGAAAATGTTGATAATAAAATACGTAAGAAAGTTCAAGTTGTTTTTCAGGATCCGTTTGGCTCATTTAATCCAAGACATAACGTACTTAAACTTGTGTCCGAGCCTTTATATTTAGAGAACCTAAAAACGAGTGATACTCAAAAATTAGATATGGTCAAAGCATTGCTTCAACGTGTAGGATTAAAATCTAGTGATTATAAAAAGTTCATACATGAGTTTTCGGGTGGGCAGAGACAAAGAATTGCAATTGCAAGATCTTTAATTTTGAAACCAAAATTAATAATACTTGATGAGGCAGTCTCAGCTTTAGATGTTTCAATAAGAGCTCAAATTTTAGATTTACTAGTTGAATTATCAGAAAGTTTTGGCCTATCATATCTTTTTATTAGTCATGATTTATCTTTAGTAAAATCTATAACATCCAGAGTATTAGTAATGAAATCAGGAGAAATAGTAGAGTCTGGTAATACTAAAGAAATATTTAACTCACCAACTCATCAATATACAAAAAATCTTCTTGAATCATCACCGAATTTAGAGAATGCTATTAGGAACTTGTGAAAGAAAATGGATAATTTAGACAATTTAGAAAAATTAATATGGTTCGATCCTCAAAAATGTTTTATTGACGGCGTCTGGCAGGATCCAAATTCAAATAATTACTTACCTTTATTAAATCCTTCTAGTGGTAAAGAAATATGTAGAATAGCAAGATGCTCTGATCAGGATGTCAATTTAGCTGTTTCAGCAGCGAGGCATTCGCTTGATGGTGAGTGGGGACAATTTACTGCCCTTGAAAGGGGAAGGATTCTTCAAAAAATCGGTTCTCTTGTTAAGGATAAAATTGATCTGCTATCAAAAATTGAGTCTATTGATGTTGGCAAGCCATTATCACAATCCAAAGCTGATGCTATAGCTTTAGCTAGGTATTTAGAGTTTTATTCAGGAGCTGCTGATAAAATACATGGTGAAACTATACCGTATCAGAATGGTTATACGGTATATACTCTTAAAGAACCTCATGGTGTAACTGCTCATATAATTCCATGGAATTATCCAATGCAAATTATTGGTCGTTCAGTAGTAGGTGCTTTGACAATGGGGAATGCTGTAGTTTTAAAACCATCTGAAGATGCTTGCTTAACAGCGCTTGCATTTGCAGATATATGTAGAGAAGCTAACCTTCCAAAAGGCGCATTAAATGTTATTACTGGGTATGGAAGTGAAACAGGAGAAATATTAAGTAAACATTCTGGAATAAATCATATATCTTTTACAGGTTCAGTTCAAGTTGGAACAAAAATTCAGAAAAATGCTGCAGAAAATATTGTACCAGTAACATTAGAATTGGGTGGAAAATCCCCACAGATTGTCTTTTCAGATGCAAATATTAGTCAAGCCATACCTTTTCTTATGAAAGCTGGGCTTCAAAATGCAGGGCAAACCTGTTCTGCTTCATCAAGAATATTAATACAAAAATCAATTTATACTAAAGTTGAAAAGGCCTTAGCTGCACAATATAAAAATTTGACTATAGGCCCAGCTATTCAAGACTTTGATTTAGGTCCTTTGATTTCTAAAAAACAAGTAAGTATGGTTCAAAAATATTTGAATTTAGGTTTAGATTTGAAAAAAATAGCTGAATTAAAATTAAATGACAAACATGAAAATGGGTCTTTTATTTCTCCTACTTTATTTGGAATGGTTGACCCCAGTCATGCACTTGCTCAAGAAGAAATATTTGGTCCAATTCAAGTTTTAATACCTTTTGATGACGAGGAGGAAGCCATTAAAATTGCAAACGGAACAAAATTTGGTTTAGTTGCGGGTATTTGGACAAATGATGGTTCACGTCAATTGAGAATGGCAAAAAAAATAAAAGCAGGTCAAGTTTTCATAAATAACTATGGAGCAGGTGGGGGAGTAGAATTACCTTTTGGCGGAACAGGTCATTCAGGATATGGGAGAGAAAAGGGATTTGAAGCATTGAATAGTTTTTCAACAATTAAAACAATAGCAATCAATCATGGGTAAAAATGGAACTAAATAAAAAAAATATTATTGTAACAGGTGGAGCATCTGGATTTGGTTTAGGCATTGTGGAAAAATTTATTAATAACGGTGCTAAAGTAATAATTGCTGACAGAAATGCTGATTTAGCTAAACAAGAGGCAGATAAACTTGGTCAAAGTGCATACTCAATAAATACCGATGTTTCTAATTTAAAAAGTATTGAAAATTTGAGAAATGAAGCAATAAAGATATTTGGTCATCCTGATATAATTGTGAATAATGCAGGTATAACCCATATGCCAGATTTTATTGAAAATATCTCTTATGAAGAGTTTGAAAAGGTTCTAAATGTAAATGTAAAATCAGTCTTTCTGATGTCAAAAGCTTTTGTTCCTGAAATGAAAAAAAGAAAATCAGGAGTTATATTAAACATAGCTTCAACTGCAGGTATTAGCCCCAGACCAAGATTAACATGGTATAATGCTACTAAAGGATGGATGATTACTGCTACTAAATCTCTTGCAGTAGAGCTCGCACCGTTTAAAATTAGAGTTAATGCAATCAATCCAGTAGCAGGTGAAACGCCTTTACTAAAAACGTTTATGGGTGAAGACACGCCTGAAATTAGACAAAAATTTTTATCAACAATTCCGTTGGGAAGATTCTCAACTCCAGAAGATATGGGCAATGCAGCTGTTTTTCTATGTTCAGAAAAAGCAAGTATGATTACAGGTGTTGCACTGGAAGTTGATGGAGGAAGGTGTATATGAAAATAGGGAAAAAAAATCTCATAACTGACGTAACTGGGGTTTTAGTTGGTAATTCTCATGATGAAATCATGAAAAGTGGTGTGACTGTTTTTACTTCTGAGAAAAGATTTGCAGCTGCTGTTACAGTTCTTGGGGGAGCTCCAGGAACAAGGGAAACAGATCTTTTGGAAAGTGATAAACTAGTTGAAAAAATAGATGCTATTGTTCTTTCTGGTGGTTCTGCATTTGGTCTTGATGCTGCAACGGGAGTGGTAGATTGTCTGAGAAAAGAAAATAGGGGTTATCCTCTAAAAGACATGCATATTCCAATAGTTCCAAGTGCAATACTTGCTGATTTGTTTAATGGTGGTGACGATCAATGGAAAGAAAATCCATATAGGAAACTAGGTAAACTTGCTTTTAATTCAATCAGTAATTCTTTTAGAATAGGTACTATAGGAGCTGGTTATGGAGCCACAACAAGCAATCTAAAAGGCGGATTAGGTTCTGCATCAATTGTTCTAGGTAATGGTGCAACAGTTGGAGCATTAGTTGCGGTTAACCCAAGTGGTTCTGTTGTAACAGATGGTAGTAATTCATTTTGGGCCTCACCATTTGAAATTGGAGATGAATTTGGAGGAAAAGAATTTATTCCACCAAAAAATATTTTTACTGAATATCACCGGGGAGATGATACTAGAAAGGATAATTTTTCAATAGATAACACAACAATAGCCATAGTGGCTACAGACCTTGAACTATCGAAAGTAGAATTAAAAAGAATTTCTGTAGCTGCTCATGACGGAATGTCCAGAGCAATTCTACCTTCACATACACCTTATGATGGTGATCTGATTTTTGCAGTTTCAACTGGTAGAAAAAAAATTAAAATTAACCCTAATGATATTTATAATATTGGAAATGCTGCTGCTATTTGCTTATCAAGAGCAATTGCAAGAGGGGTCTACGAAGCAAAGTCTGAAAAAAATGATCTACTTCCAACTTGGCAAGATATTGAAAAGTTATAATTATAAAGTATTTGAGAATTTACTTAGGTCATCTCTTATTAAACTTTGTAAGTAATCTTTTAAAGCAATAATCCTAGGATCATCTCTCATTTGTTCGTGATAACAAAAAGTAATGTCTAAAGTTGGACCATTTAAATCTTTTAATACTTCAAATAAGTTATTAGTTTCATCATTCATCCATCCAGGCAAGCTCGCTATTCCTAAGCCAGCTTCAACGCATTTTGCTAGTCCATATATACTACTTATTTCTAGACATGGAACTCTTGAAACATTCTCTTTTCCTTGCCATAATAACCAATTCAGCCTTCTCTTATCTAAAGGTGGTTGAGCGTCCTCACCATATGAAATGATTTTATGGTTATCTAATTCCTTTTCAGTTGAAGGAACACCTTTTTCTTTTAAGTAAGATGTAGAAGCAAAAATTTTATATTGAAATGTTGCTAATTTAATTTGAATATAATCTTGTGTTTTTATTGGTGTCATCCGGATTTCGGCATGTGGTTGGGATGGTGATACCTTAGGTTCTGCATCCCTCAAGCTAAGTGCAAGAGAAATTTCTGGATACTTATCTAAAAAAGCACCCATGCGTGGTGCCAACCATAGAGATCCAAAAGCATTTGTAGCATAAACTCTTAATTTACCGTTTGGTACCGTTTGATCAGAAATTAATTTTTGGTTTACATCTTCGATGCTTTGAGAAAGTTTTTTAGCTGCTTCTGCTACTTGAATTCCAGCAGGAGTAAGCTCTATACCACGTGACCTTCTTACGAATAGTCTATTGCCAACCTCATGCTCAAGCGATTGCATTTGTCTACTTAAGGCTGATTGACTAATATTTAAAAGAGCAGCGGAATCTGTTAAACTTTTAGCTTGTGCAACGACATTAAATAATCTTAATCTATCCCACTTCATATCTATATCTAATTCATTAATATGCAAAAAATAAATATCAATTATAAATACTTAATATGCAAAATACACATAACATGCAATTTATTTGTAATGATTAATTAGTATTTAATAAGCTAAATTAGATTAGAAGCATGGATAAGTTTTGTTGTATATGAGGATTTGGGTTTTGAAAATAAAGACTTTGTTTCGCCTTTATCAACTATTAAACCATTATTCATGATAATAATTTTATCACTTACTGAACGAATTAAAGCTATGTCATGACTTATAAAAATATAAGATAAAGCATATTTTTTTTGGAGAGATTGCAATAACTGAATAACTTGCAACTGAACCGATACGTCAAGTGCAGAAGTGGGTTCATCCAAGATTAAAAGACTAGGTTTAAGTATCAAAGCTCTTGCAATTGCTATCCTTTGTCGCTGTCCTCCTGAAAATTCATGTGGAAATCTGGACGCCATACTTTTTTCTAAGCCCACTTCATTCAGAATGTTGCAGATCATCTCGTACCTTAATTTTTTACTGTGCTTTTCATGAATATCTAGGCCTTCTCCAACGATTTCCTCTATAGTCATTTTTGGTGAGAGAGAACCATATGGATCCTGAAAGATTATTTGAGCATGCTTTCTGAATTGTAAATTTTCTAAATTATTGAATTTTCTCAAGTCACGATTTTTAAAAACCAATGATCCCTCTGACTTAATTAGTTTCAAAATGGCTAGAGCAACAGAAGTTTTCCCTGAACCGCTTTCCCCAACTATTCCCAATGTCTCTTTTTCACCAACATCAAATGAAACTTGATCAACGGCTTTAATGTGTCCTTTAGTTCTTCTTAAAAGGCCTCTTTTTATAGGGAACCAAACTTTTAAATTTTTTATTTCCAAAACATTCTTAACTTTTGCTTTAGATATTTTTTTAAATCCCTTTGGCAATGAATTCAGAAGCTTTTTAGTATAATCAGACTTGGGATTATTGAATATTTGTTTTGTTGATCCCTTTTCAACAATTTCCCCATTTTGCATAACACAAACTTCATCAGAGATCTCTTTTACAACCCTTAGATTATGTGTAATAAATATCATAGACATATTTTCTGTTGCTTTGAGTTCCATCAACAATGAAATTATTTCCTTTTCAATAGTCACATCTAGTGATGTGGTTGGTTCATCTGCAATTAGTAAATCAGGTTTATTAGCTAGAGCCATTGCAATCATAACGCGTTGTTTCTGGCCACCAGATAGTTGATGAGGGTAGTCAAGAAGCCTTGTTTCTGGATTTGGGATTTTAACTTTTTTTAAAAGTTCTATAATTTTAATCTTTCTTTCATTGCCAAATAACTTTTGATGAAACCCTAAACTTTCTCCTATTTGTTTTTCAATTGTATGCAAAGGATTCAAAGACGTCATAGGCTCTTGAAATATAAAACTTATTTTGTTGCCACGTAATGTTTGTAGCTCATTTTCATCTAAACCAATCAATTCCCTTTGATTATATGTTATTGATCCTGTAATAATTGCATTCTTAGGAAGTAAAGATACTACGGCTAGAGATGTTATAGATTTTCCAGATCCACTTTCCCCCACAAGAGATAAAGTTTTTCCCCTTTTAAGATTGAAACTTGAGTTATGTAGAACTTTTTTCTTTCTTCTTTTCTCTCTAAAACTTATTGATAAATTCTTTACTGATAAAACATTATCAATCATTTAAAAATCTTTCTAGGGTCAAACGCGTCCCTTATTCCTTCAAAAATAAAAACTAATAATGAAAGCATCAAAGCAAAAGTAAAAAATGCAGAAAAACCTAGCCATGGGGCTTGTAAATTATTTTTAGCCTGGAGTGTCAATTCACCCAATGAAGGATACGATGAGGGTAGTCCGTAACCTATAAAATCTAATGCTGCAAGGGAACCAATTGCGCCTGTTACAATGAATGGAAGCATTGTTAATGTTGCAACCATTGCATTAGGTAAAATATGCCTGTACATAATTTTGAAGTTTGAAACACCAAGGGCTTTAGCCGCTCTTACATACTCAAAATTTCTTGCTCGCAAAAATTCGGCTCTTACCACCCCCACTAAAGCTGTCCAAGAAAACAATGACATCAAAACAACTAATAGCCAGAAATTCATTTGTAAAATAGCTGCTACAATTATTATTATATATAGAGATGGAGTAGCGCCCCAAACTTCTATTATTCTTTGAAATATTAAATCAATCCACCCACCAAAGTAACCTTGAACTGCGCCAGCTATTATACCTATTACTGAAGATATTAATGTAACAACAATTGCAAAAAAGACAGAAAGTCGGAATCCATAAATAATTCTTGAAAGAACATCTCTAGATGTATCATCTGTTCCAAGCCAATGGTTTTTGTCCGGTGGTGATGGTGCAGGCCCATCTAAATCATTAATACTATTATATGAATATGGAATTGGTGCCCAAATAATAAGACCTTTTTCTGGATAATCTTTTGTATTGTTAACTTCTTCTATTATAAGCCTTGGAAAATCCCAGCAATCAACCTTACCCCCAGATATTATTAAACATTGAACTTCAAGATCTTTGTAAATGGCTTCAGTTTTAAAATCTCCGCCAAACGTAGTTTCTGAATAAAAATTAAAAATAGGAAAATAATAGTTATCTTTATATTTGGCTAGTAGGGGGCGTTCATTAGCAATAATTTCAGAAAAAAGGGAAATAAAAAATAGCAAGCAGAAAATAATCAGGGACCAGAATGCCCTTCTATTGGATTTAAAATTACTTATTCTCCGAATTGTAAGATTTGAATTGATCATCAGTTTTCTCTAGATTCAAAATCAATTCTTGGATCTATCCACATGTACATCAAATCTGATAGTATTCCTATAAGCAAACCTATTAGCCCAAAAACATATAATGTCGCAAATATTACTGGGTAATCTCTTGCAACAGTTGCTTCAAAACCCATCCTGCCCAAACCATCTAAAGAGAAAATAGTTTCGATTATAAGGGATGCTCCAAAAAAAACACTCAAAAAGGCACCAGGAAAGCCAGCAATTACAATTAGCATAGCGTTTCGAAAAATATGATTGTAAAGTACTTTTTTTTCAGATAAGCCTTTAGCTTTTGCAGTTAAAACATATTGTTTATTTATTTCATCAAGAAAAGAATTCTTAGTTAGAAGTGTTAATGTCGCAAAACCTGCAATTGAGGAGGCTATTACTGGCAGAGATATATGCCAAAAGTAGTCCAATATTTTACCAAACAAAGAGAGACTTTCCCAATTTTCAGAGGTTAGACCTCTGATAGGAAAAATCTTTAAGAACGAGCCTCCAGAAAAAAGTACTAATAAAATTATTGCAAATAGAAAACCAGGGATTGCATAGCCCACTATAATAGCTCCAGAGGTCCAAGTATCAAATTTACTTCCATCGTTTACTGCTTTTCGAATTCCAAGAGGTATGGAAATAAAATATGCTAGCAGTGTAGTCCAAAGGCCTAAACTTATTGATACTGGAAGCTTTTCAATCACCAAGTCTACAACACTTATTGATCTGAAGTAACTTTCTCCAAAATCAAAAAAAATATAATTCCAAATCATGTTAAAAAACCTTTCTACAGGAGGTTTATCAAAGCCAAACTGTTTTTCTAGTTCTAATATGAAATCATCTGGAAGACCTCTTGCTCCAATGTATTTTTCTGAAAATGATCCACCTACATCATCTTGCATAATACCCTGAAGATTTTTATTTTCTGTACCGCCAGCAATATTTTCAAAAATATTATCATTACCTTGCATTTCAGATAAAATTTGTTCTACAGGTCCACCTGGAACAAATTGAATAAGAAAGAAATTTATAAGAATTATCCCAAGTAAAGTTGGAATAATAAGCAATAATCTTCTTAAAATATAAGGTACCATAATAAAACTTTAAATATTTTAAAACGCGCCCTTTTCTTTTAAATCAGAAAATTTTTTCTCATTCATCCACCAGAAGTCTAGAAGACCCATGTCATAAGGAGGAAGATTTTCAGGGTGCTCATAAAAATCATAATAAGCAACAGTATGAACATCTTTATACCACTGAGGTATCCAAAAATAATATGATCTTAAAACTCGATCTAGAGCTCGAACAGAAATTTTTAGCTCTTGTCTAGTCTTTGCTGACATTACAACTTCAATCAGTTTATCAATTGCATCACTTTTAATACCTGCTTTATTAAAAATAGAGACGTCTGCCGTTTCAGAGCCAAAATACTGTTTTAAACCACTTCCTGGAGTAAAAGACATTGGAAAATTTCCAGTTACAATATCAAAATCAAAAGATCTTTCTCTTTCGGTCATTTGAGCATTATCAATTTTAGTATGTATCGCGTTAACACCTAAAGATATTAAATTTTGAATAAATGGTTCTATAATTCTTGTGAATGCTTGAGAGTCATTTAAAATCTCAACATCTAAAGTTTCGCCATTTGAATTTTTTCTTAATCCATCACTTGCAACCTCCCACCCAGCTTCATCTAGGAGTTTTGAAGCCATCCGAAGATTTTTTCTGTCTAATTGCTTCGTTGAAGAAAATGATACTTGTGCAACTTCAGAATCAATAAGGTTATCTGGTAAAATATCTTCTAGAGATTGTAATATGCTCATTTCAGCTTTTGATGGTTTGCCTTCAGCTGACATGTCACTATTTTCCCAAAAAGAATTTATTCTGGCATATAGGTCATAGAAAAGAGTTTTGTTAGACCATTCAAAATTAAACATTAAACCGATAGCCTTTCTTACCCTTATATCTCTAAATTTATCTCTCCTAAGATTGATTATAAATGATTGACCAGGGGCCATATCACCGTTTGGTAATAATTTTTTTGTAACCCATTTCTTTTCAATGGCTGGAAAATCATATCCTGTTGCCCATAATTTTGACATATATTCTGTTCTAAAAGTGTAACTTCCACCTTTAAAACCTTCAAAAGCAGAATTATAGTCTGCAAAATATTCAATTCTAATTTTATCAAAATTATTCCTTCCCTTATTAATAGATAAATTAGAACCCCAGTAATCAGGATTTTTCTTATAAACAATAGTTTGGCCTACATCAATTTTATCTAAAATATAAGGACCAGAACCTAATGCAGGTTCAAGAGTTGATGCTTCAAAATCAATATCATTAGTTTCATAATATGATTTTGAAAATATTGGTAATGATCCAGCAGAGGCCGGAAGGTCTCTAGTTGGCACACCTTTTTTGAATTCAAATTTAATTTTATGGTCATTTAAAATTGTAACCGTTTCGATTTCTTTTTCAATTACTGCTCTAAATGAAGGCAGACCCTTTTCCTTTAATAATTCATAAGAAAATAGTACATCCTCAGAAGTTAATTTTGATCCGTCAGAAAATTTGGCTTCTGGTCGCATGTTAAATATAACCCAAGAACGATCCTCAGGATATTCTATACTTTCTGCAACTAAACCATATGATGAGTCTATTTCATCAGAAGTTCCAGTCAGAAGACTTTCAAAAAAAATTGAAGAAAGACTACCTGACCTTCCCTTAGGAGTGTATGGATGCATAGAGTCAAAAGATCCAAACGCCCATATAGAAACTTCGCCGCCTTTAGGAGCATTTGGGTTTACATAATCTAAGTGTTTAAAGTTTTTCTCATACTTTAATTCGCCAAAAGTTGATATCCCATGAGATTTTATAATATGGTCATTACTATATGCAATGTTACTCAAAAAAATTGATACGATTAGAATTTTAAAGTTTATTAAAACTCTAAATTTTAAATTAGGTAATTCTAAAAAGTCTAGCATGCATTTCTCCTAAAATGAATGTTTTGAAGAGTATTGTTATATAATATTATTTATACCATTTATGAGTAAATTCAAAGATATCACAATTAAGATTAACTTTATTAATCGTACAAGGTAAGAATCTGGAATTCTATAAATTAAAAATTTTCCTATAAATGTTCCAAAAATACCACTTATTATTACCAAAGTAACCAGAAAAAAATAGTCTTTAAACGCAAAACCTATCAAACCAAACAATATGCATTTAAAAAAATGCTGCGTTAGAAGCAGAAAAGCACAACTTGATATATATTCAGATTTTTCAAGTTTATACGACTGAATTACACTTGAAATTAAAGAGCCAGTAACGCCTATTATTGTAGATAAAAAACTAGAAATAGAACCTATTAAAAATAGTCTATTTTGATTTAGAGTAGGAATTTTGCTGAATGTATTAAGTAATATAAATATAGCTATCAAAACCTTTATTAAATTTTCATTTATAGATAATGAAAAAATTCCACCCAATGGGACCCCTATTAGACATCCTAATGAAAAAGGAAATATGACTCCCCATTTTACTTTAAATTTAAAAAATATTAGCCTATTGAAATTTGAGCCTAGCTGTATGACAGCGTGAAGGGGTATAATCACACTTCCAGAAAAATTTAATGCAAGAACTCCTAAAAGAAGCATCCCTCCACCAAATCCAATTATTGATGAAATTAAGGAGGAAACAAAACTTGTTAAAATTATAGATACTATTGAAAGTATTGAAATATTATCAGGAAAATAAAAGAAATTTATAAATATTTCAAAAGGCATAATATTATTAATATAACTATTCATATTTTCAAAAAGAAAACCAAATTAATCTTAACCCTAGAAAGAAAACACTAGTATAAATTATAAAGAAAAAAACTTGGTCAGAAATTTTATTATTAATAAACTTTCCAACAAAAATACCCAAAAATGTAATTGGAATAAATGTTAAAGTTAGTTTAATTAATTCTTTATCAAAGAGCCCTAATAAAAAATATGGGAAGAGTTTTATAATATTTGTTATAGCAAAAATAACTGCCACAGTTCCCATAAATTTTTGTCTTGTTAATTTTAACGGTAATAGATATGCAGCAATTGGGGGTAAGCCTGAGTGAATTATAAAGCTTGAAAACCCTCCTATAGCACCTAAGAAAACACCCACTGTAGGGTGAAGTATTTTTTTTGGAGTTTTGAAAAATTTTCTTGTTAACCCATGAATAGCTAAAAAAACACCTAAAGAACCAACTATTATACCTATTATAGAACTTGAGATTTTATTTATTAAAAAAAAAGTTAGTACAACACCTAAAATAACACCGGGTAAAAGAATTTTAATACTATTCCAATAAATATTTTTTCTATAGATCCATATCGACAATGGATCTGAAATTATAAGCAAAGGTAGTAAAAATGCTGCTGCTTTTATAGGTTCAAATATTTGTGCAGAAAAAATAGCTGCGGCTAAGGCAAAACCTCCTCCAAGACCACCTCTGGAAAGGCCAACAAAAAATGCTGGTAAAGAAAGAAGTAAATACATTTCAATTGGGAATTGACTCATTTTTACTAGTTTATTTGATTTTTAGTTATGTAAGAGAGACAGCAATTCTCTTATTTAGTTTACCTTTATTTTCAATTTTATAAATTTCGATATTTCCAATCTCAGAGGTATTTTTAACATGTGTTCCTCCACATGGTTGATAATCAATATTTTCACCTATTCTAACCATTCTTATTTTACTATTTGTTCTAGGTGGAAGAACTGACATTGTCTTTATAAGATTAGGGTTTTCATCTAATTCTTTTTGACTTATCCATGAATAATTGATGTCATAATTCCCTTGAATTAAACTGTTAAGCTTAATTTTAACATCTTCTTTGTTTGGTTTATGGTCTAAATTAAAATCTAATCTACCTTTTCCATCACTTACAGAGCCACCAGTTACTTTACCATCAATTACTGAGCATAGAAGGTGAAGGCAAGTATGAATTTTCATAAGTTTGTATCTTCTCTCCCAATCAATAAAACACACAACGTTGTCACCAATTTTGAATTCCACATCATTATTTATAATATGTTTTATAGAATTGTTTTCTCTTATTGTGTTCTTAACCGTAATTGTACCATTTTCAGTTTTTAATATGCCAGTATCACCTAGTTGTCCTCCACCATGTGCATAAAAAATTGTTTGGTCTAGTTGGATCCAATTGTCAGTGAAATCAATAATCTTTGAAGCACAATTTTTTTGGTATGGATTATCCTTAAATAATTCAATAGTTGATATCTGTTTCATTTTTTACTTACCTAAGTTGCATATAACTAAAAAGTTTGGCATCAATTTTGCTTTTTTATACATTGTAATATTTAATAGAGTTTTTTAACAGTTTTTTGACAGTTTTAACTTTTAATTTTACGCAATATTTTATTTTCTCCTTTAAACTTACCCCATTAATTTGGGGTTTTTTTTTATAAAAGTTATAAAAGCGCCTATTATTTATCCTGAATATAAAAAAATTGTTTTTTTTCAATATTTGGAAAACTTTTCTAACATTCCTTAAACACTTATGAATTAATACTTACAGAGCATTTGAACAAATTACAGTGTTGCTAAAATACAACATAACTACCATATATAGTGTGCAAAATCATTTTTTATACTAGATGTACATACCTGATATTTGTTATTTGCATAACGTAGGACTAATTTTAGTCTTTTTATTATAACGATAATTGGAGGTTACTCATGATTGACAAGGCAAAAGGCACTATAGGTGGCTTAACAGACTTAGGTCTGGCGTTATTAGCCTTAGCAATTGTTCTAACATTACTTGTTGGAGCTGGAAACATGGCATTTTTTAGTGGTGTTGTAAGTAACATCACAGCATTGGTAGCTGATCTAGGAAGTTCAGGTCTACCAGGCTTAGTTGCTGTGGGTATTATTATTTGGTTGTTCCAAAGATAATACTTTTAGTTCTGATACAATTTATATTTTTTAAAATATGGATAACAAAATTATTAATAATTTGCGAAGTTTCAGCTCCTTTGTTTGGGAACTAAGTAAAGCAGGTACATTAATAATATTGATTATTGTTTTGGTTTTTATCCTCTTAGGAGATGAGTCAGGGCCTTACGTAAGATCAGTTATTCTTAACATTGGAGAATTAATATCCATCATTACAAGTGAGGCAATTATTGGAATTTCAATAGTATTGCTTGTTTGGTTTATGTTTTCTAAAAGGAAAAAATAAATTGTATTTTTGTTAGAACTAAGTAATTAACTAATATTAAAGGGTGGTATAAATTATCACCCTTTTACTTTGAACCTAAAGTTTTTGGTTTTGTCATTTCTCTTAATCTAATAGATAATAATCTTAGCAATCCTTTAATGAAGGGATCTGATTCATTGAGTTTTTTTTCATATTCTTGCTTCGACAATGATATAACAACACAATCAGTCATGCATCTTGCACCTGCACTTCGTAAAGTATCCTCAATAACACCCATTTCTCCAAAAATTTCATTTTCACCGACAGGGAAATTTGGGCTATTTGTTTCATTAGTGGGTAGAAAAATGCCTATTTCCCCTTTAATTAATAAAAATAAATATCCTGCGCTATCCCCTGCTTTAAATACAAACTGACCTTTATTAAATTCTAATTTTTCCATATATTTTTATTTTCTAAATTTTTATAATTTGACCTTCTTTAGCAAAGAAAAGATTTTTATTCTTAATTTCGCTTTCTAAACTCATCATATCTTTATCATTCCTGTAAGGACTGTGGTGAGATATGCCCATTTTTTTTGATTTTGTTATTTCCAAAAATTCATTACCTTGAGTTATCGAAGAATGTCCCCACCCTTTCCTCATTGATAATTCTTCAGAGGTAAACATACCGTCCCAAATAACAAAATCACTATCGTTAGATGCTTCAATAATCTCTGGGGCACTGTCATCATCATATTCGTGATCAAGTAAATAGCAAAATTTACCTTGATTAGATACAAATTTATATCCTGTTGCTCCACCAGGGTGTCTCAAGTTTACACTAGTAACTTCACAATTAGATTTAATAATTTTGGCTGCATCCTCAAATTCTAAATACTGAATATGAGTAAGGTTTTCTACAAGTTCTATAGGAAAGTAATGTGGACTAAAGCAACCCCCTAAAATTCCTTTTAATTCATCTTTTGAAACCAAGGCGCTTGAAAAATATATAGGAGTGTCGGGCGACAAAAGGTCTCTACAAAAAGGAAGCCCTTGTATATGATCAAAATGAAAATGACTAAATAGTATTAAAACTGGAACATCTTTCCTGATCTTTACATCTTTAAATCCAGTTCCAGCGTCAAGAATTACTTGAAAATTATCATGAAGCACTTCTGTACATGATGTATTACCTCCAAATTCAGAAAATTCATTTCCTGGGGTGGCTGTTGAACCTCTTACTCCTAAAAACTTTACTTCCATAATTGAACCTCTCTAGTTCTATTCGAGAAAATTAGTCAGTTAAATAAATTAAAGTCAATAATGCAATATATTATAAAGCAATGTTTTAAAATAAAAAATTTATTTATTTTTTATTAGTTATCTTAATCTTTCTCCTTCTTGACTTGGCTAAAAACTATTTTTTTAGATATTTTTTCAGTAAATCTATTCTATTTTTAACGTCAATAATTTGTTCATTAGAGAGCCCAGCAATCGACATTCTTAGGTATCTTTCTTGTTCCTTGCCAAAATAAATTCCTGGTATAGTAATTAAACCACATTTTGATGCTAATATTTTTGATAATTTATCACATTTTATATCTTTAAAAGGATGCTTTACATATGCAAAGAAAGTTCCAATTGAAGATATTTCCCATCCAGAAGACTTTTGAAGAGAATTAGAAAATAAGTTTGCTTTCTCTCCAATCTCGATGCACTTATGATC
>CESW01074123.1_pt1 | contig 25807 bp, 23 predicted proteins | sample 531171 | NCBI WGS metagenome assembly CESW01 (sample SAMEA2621859, study PRJEB7988) | marine metagenome | biome: marine biome (ENVO:00000447); feature: surface water layer (ENVO:00002042); material: "saline water (ENVO:00002010), including plankton (ENVO:xxxxxxxx)" | depth 5 m
CAGAAGCTCAAAAAAAATATAAAGCCGAAGTTTGCTTCATCTATGCAGCCTCAGAAGTCCATTCAAAATTAATAATTGAAAGTCTAGAAAATAAACTCCACACTTTTTGTGTAAAATCTATAGCTTCTAATATTGATGAATTTAAGAAAATTATCGATGTTAAAAATAAAAATAAAGAATTAAAATTAGTCCAAGGTTTAAATAATCAATGGAATGAAGCAAGTTTAAAAATGCAAGAGTTATTGAATGATACAAATGAATTTGGAAAATTAAAGATTGGGAATTGTATTATGTGGGGAAGACAAAATCTTAAAAGTGATAAACCCTTAGTAGATGTAAATCAGGAGGGAATTTTTTTTCACTCAATGGCTGTACATCAACTTGGTCAGATTGTCAGTTCAATAGGTTTACCAAAAAGTGTAATTTCTTCATCTCCTGAATTCGAGCAAGAAGATATTGGATTTAAAGGGGTTAAAGGAACTTCATCTGCTATTTGTTTTCTTAAATATGAAGATGGAGGAACTATTTCTTATACTGCTACTAGAGGAGGGCATGGAAATCCTTTTGGCTTTGCATCCAGATGGAGTGGAAATTGGTTATTTCATGGAACTAAAGGAGATATTAAAAGAGATGGAGGTAGATTAACCCTATTTAAAAATGGCAATATAGTTAAAGACTTTTATTTAAAAGATCTTGATGAAAATCTTTATAAGGATGAGCTTAAACAATTTGAGATATTTCACAAAAATTTATTAGGAAATAAAGAATTTGATATTCAAAAAAAATCTCTAAGAATTTGGCTACTAATGGAAGCGTGTAGTATTTCAAGTAAAAAAAAAAAAGAGGTTTACTTGGAAGATTTAATAGAGGAAGTAAATATAGAAAGTTTGTAAATTTATGGACGATTTTAATAATAAAAATATAATTATTACAGGTGCATCCAAAGGCTTAGGCAAAACTATAGCAGTTGAATTTGAAAAACTGGGAGGTAACCTAGCATTAATTTCAAGAAGTAAAAACTTGTTAAATGAAATTGAAAGTATATTTAAAAAAAAAAATAATCACAAAATCTATGACATAGATTTGTTAGATGATGATCAAAGAAAAAAATGTATAGATGATATAAAAAAAAAATTTAAACAAATAGATATAATTTTTCATTGCCTAGGAGGAAGTTTTGGTATTAATGATCCTTTAGATGACATTTCAAATTACATGATGTCTATAAAGGGTAATTTAGGTGTCTCAATTGACATAAACAATAATTTTATTCCTCAAATGAAATCTCAAGGTAAGGGAAACATAGTCCATATTAGCTCGGTAGTAGGAAAGCAAGCTACTGCCTCAGTTCCTTATGTTACAGCAAAGTCAAGTATTTCAGGGTATGTGAGAACTATGGGTAACATTTTGGCGAGAGATAACATTGTACTTTGTGGAGTTTTGCCTGGCGCATTTATAGCTGAGAATAATGCAATGAATAGATTTAAAAAATTTAAACCTGAAGAATATGAGAGTTTTGTTGAAAACCTACCTGCTAAAAGAATGCCCAAAGCCGATGAATACTTGCAAATTCTAAAATTAGTATCTAGTACAAATTCTAAGATTTTTTGCGGTTCTATGATCCCGCTGGATACAGGCCAAGGATTATCAATTTGATAATGATAATAACTTTTGGAATTGCTTCTTATAACAACGTAAAGGATTTATTGTTAACATTAAACACTATTAATAAAACTATGAAAAATTATAAAAATCTCAAATATGAAATTATTATAATCAATGATAACTCCACTGATGATACAGACTATAAATTAAAAAATATAAAAAAAAATAACGTAAAATATTTTAAAAATAAATTAAATCTTGGTTTTGGAAAATCAATCTTGAAAGCTGCAGAATTAGGAAAGGGAAAGTTTTTTAAGATTATACATTCTGGAAATATTGAAAATTCTAGAGAATTACAAACCTATATAAATAATATATACAACTACAAAGTTATTATTCCTTATATTATTGACAAAAGAGTATTTTATAGAAAATTTATCTCTAAATTTTGCACTTTTATATTTAATCTAGTTTCAGGAAAAAATATAAAATATTATCAATCGCCTTTAATGTGCTCTCGAAGAGAATTTATTAAATTATTTCCAAAAAATAATTTTGGTAATTTTTTTTTATCAACAGTCATTTATAAAATAGTAAATATTTATGATAAAAATTATATATTAGAATTTGGAATAACACCTAAATTTAAAAAGGGTTCTACTGCTTTATCTTTTTATAATTTTACTTCACTTTTGCTCTCAATAGCTACTATTATAAATTTAAGAATACAAAATAAAATAAAATAAATTAAATGCAAAAAAAAGTTTTCATTACAGGTGGAAGTGGATTTTTAGGAAGAAATTTAATTACATTTCTTAAAAAGAAAAAAATAAAAGTTTTTGCCCCATCTTCAAAAGAGGTTGATCTACTAAAATATAAAGATATTAAAAAAATAAAGAATAATTTTGATACAATTTATCATCTAGCTGCATGGACACAGGCTGGAGACTTCTGCTTAAAACATCCTATGGAGCAGTGGCTAGTCAACCAGCAAATAAATACTAACATAATTAAATGGTGGTCAGATAACGGAAATAAAAATTCGAAAATTATAATTATAGGTACTAGCTGTTGTTACGATGAAAAAGGAACATTTTTAGAAAAAAATTATCTTAATGAAAAACCACATCATAGTCTTGCAACCTATGCAATGACAAAAAAAATGTTACTTCAAGGAGTTATTTCATGTGAACTTCAAAAGAAATTAAATTGGAATTGTTTTATTCCGTCAACTCTCTATGGGCAGGGGTATAATATTTCATATAAAACACCACATTTTATATTTGATCTAGTAAAAAAAATTCTTAGGGGGAAATATTTTGGAGAAAAAGTTGAGTTGTGGGGCAATGGAAATCAAACTCGTGAAATTATCCATGTTGATGATTTTATAGTAAATATGTTTAATATTAGTAATAGAATTAATAATCAAATTTTTAACATTGGCGGGGGTTCAGAGTACTCAATTAAACATTTTGCAAATATAATATGCAAAAAGGCTAAATTTGATTATAAAAAAATTAATTTTGATAGAACCAAATATGTTGGTGCTAAATCAAAAAAGTTATCTATTAATAAAATTTTAAAAATAAATAGTAATTATAAAAAAAAATTAAAAAGTTTAGAACAAGGCATTAATGAAATGGTAGACTGGCATATTGAAAATAAAGAATTTTAGGTCTTATGAGAAATTTATTTGTTTTAATGCCTTCCTTTGAAAACTTCGGCGGTCACGAATTTTCTTTTATTAAACCATTAAATCTTTTTTCCAGAAATAAAAATTTAAACCTAATTTATCTCTTGCCTAAATTGAATAAATTAAAACTAAAAAATAAAAACTATAAAATAATTTTTTTTTCCAAAGAATTTAAATTTATAATTAAACTAATTAGTATTTTAGCGAATTATTTAATAATAAAAAAATTTTTTGAAAAAAATCTAAAAAATAAAGATATTATATATTTAGATGGTTATAGCCTTTATTTCCTTATCTCATTTATTTTTTTTTATTACACATCAAATCAAAAAAAAATAAAACTTATTTTATGGTTAAGATACCCAATTACAAATAGTATAAAAAATAATATTTTAAAATTTTTTTTATACAAAATTTGTAATTTAAAAGAAACAATTTTTTTAACAGAGAATGAACTATTAGAAAAAAATATTAAAAAAAATCTTGAAAATATCAAAATTAATAAAATGCCAAGTCTTCATAATTTAAGTAAATTTAAAAAAATCAAAAAAATTAATAAAACAAACTTTACAATTTTATGCCCGGGTATTTACAGGGAAGAAAAATATGGAAAAAATTTAATTAATTTTCTTGAAAGTAATTTAAATAATAATTTTAGACTTAAAATTTCAAAAAAATTTAAAGTAAAATTAAAAAATACTTATTATAGTTTAAATAAAAAAATTATTTTTGTTGATAATAATTTAAATTATAAAAATTTTATTAAGGAAGTTCAAAAATCTGATGTAATTTTTTTACCTTATAAAATGCCAGCTTATAAATACAGAACATCAGGCCTATTTTTTGAATCTATAAGTTTAAATAAATTTACATTTGTATCTAATGGAACCTTAATGGAGAATGATTTAAAAAAATTTAATCTTCAAAGTTTTGCAGTAAAGAAATGGAAAGATTTAAAAATTAATAGAATTTTAAATATTATAGAAAATAAAAAAAATATTAATAATCTGAGAAATTTTTCTGATTATTATAAAAAAGTTAATGGCCCCAAATCATTCTCGAATAAACTTAATAATTTGTGTGAGAAATTTTAAAACAATAAAAAAAATGATTTTATTTATATAAAGTTAATGATAAGTACAGTTTGCTTATGAAAATAAAAATTTATGCTGACGGTGCAAATAAAAAAGATATTCTTTATTTTAACCGACAAATTAATATTAGCGGCCTTACTACCAATCCTTCGCTAATGAGAAAATCAGGTGTTAAAAATTATAAAAATTTTTCAATTGAAATATTGAAGAAAGTGAACAAAAAACCAATCTCATTTGAGGTATTTGCTGATGATTTTAATAATATGTATCTTCAATCTCAAATAATTTCATCATGGGCAAATAACGTTTATGTCAAAATTCCAATTACAAATACAAAAGGAATAAGTAGTAAAGGTTTAATTAATAAACTATCTAATGAAAAAATAAAATTGAACATAACTGCAATTTTTACTAAATCTCAAGTTGATACGGTTTTTAAAAGTTTAAATAAAAAAACACCTGCTATAGTCTCTATTTTTGCTGGCAGAATAGCTGACACAGGTAGGGATCCATCTAATATTATAAAATATGCAAGCAGATTATTTAAAAAAAATTTAAAGCATAAAATTTTATGGGCTAGTACAAGAGAGGTCTTAAATATCATTCAAGCGGAAAAAGCTGGCGCAGATATAATCACAGTTCCAACAAGTATTTTAAATAAAAAAAAATTATTTAACAAAAGTCTAAATAAATATTCATTGGAAACTGTAAAAGAATTTTATAAGGACGCAAAAGAAGCCAAATATAAAATTTAATGATATTTAGTAGAGCCCCATTAAGAATTTCAATCGGTGGGGGTGGAACTGATTTGCCATCTTATTATCTCAAAAAAAATGGATTTTTAATTTCAGCTGCTATTGATAAATATATTTATATAACTCTAGGGCAGACATTTAATAAAAAATTTTTACTAAAATATTCTGATTTTGAAGAAGTTAACAACATTAAAAAAATTAAACATCCCTTATTTAGGGAAACGTTAAAAGATTTAAAAATTAAGACTCCTGTAAACATTTCTAGTCATGCAGATATACCTTCTGGATCAGGACTTGGTTCATCTGGTTGTTTTACTGTTGCACTAATTAAAGCGTTAGCTGAAATTGAGGGAAAAAAAATGACAAAAAAAGAAATTGCTGAACGTGCGTGCAATATAGAAATAAAAAAATTAAAAGAACCTGTTGGAAAACAAGATCAATATTCATCTGCCTTTGGAGGACTACGGTCATATAAATTTATGAAAACCGGTGAAATTATTGTAAAAAAAATAAATATTAAACCAAAGAAATTAATTAATTTTAAAAATTCTCTTTCTATATATTTTACTGGCATATTAAGAAATTCTTATGACATTTTAAAAACACAAGATCAAAAAACTAAGATTATGGATAAAGACATGATTTTGAATTTAGATAGGGTAAAAGAAATGGGCATGGACACTAAGTACATTTTGGAAAAAGGTAATTTACAAGATTATGGATATTTATTAAATGATCATTGGAACCACAAAAAAAAAAGATCTTCTAAAATGACCAATAAATTTATTAATAGATTATATGATTTTGGTCTGAACAACGGAGCGATAGGTGGAAAACTTATAGGTGCGGGTGGTGGTGGTTTTTTAATTTTTTTTTCTAAAAATAGTAAACAGCTAGATCAAGCTTTTAAAAAAATAAAAATTAACAAAGTCAATTTTAAATTTGATTTTGAAGGTGTAAAATTGTTATCTCTTTAAGAAAGATTGGCTATTTTAAAAGTTACTGATCCTTTCAAGGTTTCGGGAATTGCAAAACTATTAGTTAACAATTGAAAATTTTCATTTATTTTATCTATTGTGTAAAATTTCTTTTCAAATCTGTTACTTGAGATAACCTTATCTGTATTTAATTTAGTTAGATCCCCTAATGCTCTATAGTCAATCAATTTATCTTTTATTATGTAGTATTCATAAATCAGTAAAATATAATTAAGTTTTATCAATATTTCATTTATTTGTTTATGCGTATGATCTGATGTCTCTATTAAAAGAATAGGTTTGTCTTTTAAAATTAAATTTGAGGCTCCAATCAAAATTTCTGGTTCATGGCCTTCAGCATCAATCTTAATTAGTTTTATTTTTTCCTGAAAATTTATAGAGTCTAAATTTATAACTTTAATTTTTTCCTCATTTTCTAGATATTTAGTTTTATAAAGACTAAAACCTTCTGCATGAATAATATTATCCGAAGTATAAAAACTTTTTTCATCAATTTTATCAGAAACACCTTTTTGAAAAATTCGAATATTGTCTTTATTTTTAAATTTCTCTTTTAATATTTGATAATAATTATTAAAAGGTTCAAATAAATAATAATTATCTTTTGGATAAAATTTTAAAATTACTTTAGTTTTATCGCCTAAATGTGCCCCAATATCTATTATACCTCCAAATTTTTTATCTGTAAAATTTTTGATTATATAATTCTCAATCGTTTGAACTTCTAAGGATAAAAACTTTTCAAAAAAATTTTTATAAAGCTTTTTAAAAAAATTATATAATCTTATATTTTTTAATAGTTTGATAATTTGGTTTGGAATAAAAATCACCTTAATAATATTTAATAATAGTTTTATTAAAGTGAAGTAGCTGATCTTCTAAATTTACTGGTGCATTACCCAAAAAAAAACCATTTTCATGAATATAGTTAGCATTCTTTATATTTTCATAAATTGAATAATCAAAATATTTTTTTGCTGAATGCTTTAAAAAACAACCACCAGTTATTAATCTAAACTGAATATTATTTTTTCTCAAATCTGCGTAAATTTTATTTTTAAGATGACGGAATTTTTTTTTAAATACAAAAATTAGAGAAAAGGCTGAGCTTTTTCCGTTTTCTTTTTGAATATCGAAAATTTTATTTTTTTTAAAAATATTTTTATATAGAAGAAAATTTTTTCGTCTTATCTCAATAAATTTGTTAAGTTTTTTTAATTGTGAAATTCCAACTGCAGCATATATTTCATTTGGTCTAACATTGTAACCTGGAAGTATAAAATCATACTTCTCATAATCTCTCTTTTTTATTCCGAATTTTTTTTTTTTTACAATATCCCTTGTCCACCCATGTGATCTCAATGATCTCATTAATTCTGCAAGTTCCAGATTGTTTGTTGTTATCATTCCTCCTTCTATTGTTGATATATGATGAGAATAAAAAAAACTCATTGTGTTAATATCTCCAAATGTACCTGTATATTTATTTTTATATTTAGCTCCAAGAGACTCACAATTATCTTCCATAAAGTAAATATTTTTTCTTTTACACAAATTTTGTATCTCGGATAAATTACAAGGATTTCCTAAAATACTGACTGCTACAATTAGTTTTGTTTTATTGGTTATTGCATTTTTTAACTTTGTAAAATCAATATTTACAGTTTTAGGATCAACATCAATAAATTTTAATTTTAGCCCATATTGTTGTAAAGGTGAGTAAGTTGTTGACCATGATATTGCTGGTACTATTACTTCATCGCCTCTTTTAAGTGGATTATTTTTTTTATAAAATAATGAACTAATAGCTATTAAATTTGCTGATGATCCTGAGTTTACCATTACACCATATTTCATTTTAAAAAACTTTGAATATTGATTTTCAAACTCTTTAACTTTTTTTGAATAAGTATATTGTCCAGATTTTATTACTTGTTGGATTTTATTAATTTCTTCATTTCCCCAAGAACTATATGTTAATGGATAATTTATTTTATTCATAATTAATGATTTACAATAGATTAATTTGTTTTAAAAGAAATTAAGAAATTGAATACTATTGAGAATAGATGATTATATTCAAAAAAAAATTTGGAGTAAGTGACTTTTTATCACAATTACTTAATTATATTGGAAAGTTAATTTTAAATTTTAATAGGAAAAATCTTAATAAATATAAGTTTCCAGATCAGATTATTGGTTTTACAGACGAATTAATAACAGACACCATTAACTTTGAAGGCTTGTATGAAAAAAGAGAATTATTAACTTTGATTTCATGGCTTAAACCCTTTCTCCCTAAATTTTACAAATCAACTATGATAGATGTTGGTGCAAATATTGGAAATCATACCTTGTTTTTTTCAAATTATTTTTCAAAAGTTATTGCTTTAGAGCCACATGAAAGAATTTTTAAAGTTCTTAAATTAAATACAGAGCAAAAAAAAAATATTCAAATTCTAAAATTTGCTGCTTCAGACAGAAATCACTATTCTTATCTTAAATCAAAGATGTATAATTTATCTGGGTCAAATTTAATAAATAAAAAAAACAAATTATCCCAAAAGGTCATTTGTAAAAAAATAGATAATATAATTAAAAAAACAGAAAAAATTAACCTCATAAAAATTGATGTAGAAGGACATGAATACGAAGTATTAAAAGGTGCATCTAAAATAATTAAAAAGAACAAACCATTAGTTTTATTTGAACACCATTTAAATAATTTTAAATTAAATGTGTCACCTACACTCAATTTGTTAAAAAAAATGGGATATAAAAAATTTGCTATAATATCTTGTAATCCTAGAATAAGTCACTTTGATGGTTTCTTGACACGAATTTACAAAAAAATATGTCAATTACTGTTTAATAATATGTCTTTTACTGTTTCCCTTCAAAATAAAATTAAGCCAGATTATTACCCTTTTATAATTGCTATTCCTAACAAATATAATATCTAAGATTTAAAAAAAATGAAAAAAATTTCTATAATCACGACTACAATTAATATTCCATTATTTTTAAACAATATTGTCAAAAATATAAAGTATCATAAAAGTCAAAAATTATTTGATATAGCAATTATAGTAATTGGGGACAAAAAAACACCACATAAAACAAAAAAATTTTGTGAGAATTTAAAAAAAAAATCAAAAATTAAAATTTCTTTTTTAGATATCAAATTTCAAGATAAATTTTTTAAAAAATACTATCCAACATTCTATAAATTATTTCCTTACAATGATGCTATTAGAAAATTACTAGGTTCTGTGTATGTGCTAAATGATTTGCCAGACAAAGTAATTTTTATTGATGATGATAACTATACTAACAATAATTTAAATTTTATTAAGGATTTTAATATTGTTGGTAGCCCATATAGTGGTGATGTTGTCTATAAAAATAATTCCTGGCCAAATGTTTATGCGTCTTTTAAGGAACAAAATAATATTCCACTTTATCCCAGAGGATTTCCGTGGAAATATAGAAATTTAAGTTCTTTCAATTTTAAAACTAAAAAAGTTAGAGACAAAAAGGTTGTAGCTAACTGTGGGTTTATTTTAAATGATCCTGATATAGATGCAGTCTCAAGATTATTTTATAAAATTAAGACTGTTGGAGTAAAAAATAAAAACTATTTTGTCATTTCAGAAAATAATTTTTTCCCTTTAAATGACCAAAATTTATGTGTATCTAAAGAATATGTTGCTCTTTATTACAAACCATTATCTGCAGGTAGAAATTCAGATATATGGACAAGTTATTTAATTTCTAAAGTAGCTTCTTATCATAATGAATTAATTTCCTATGGCAGGCCACATCTTACTCAGATAAGAAATATTCACGATTATTGGAATGATTACGATTTAGAAAAAAATCACAACATTGCTACAGATTTATTTGCAGATATATTGCTTAAAATTAATTTAAACAAAAATAAAACAAGATATCTTAATTATGTAAAACTTTGTAATGATGGCATTCTTATTGCAAAAGAGATGATAAGAAAAGAAAAGTTAAAAAAGTTAAAAGTTAGAACAAGACATTATCAAAATATTACTGGTCAAAAATTAAGTAAGAGAAACATTGAGTCTCTTAAATATATCATTGAATATTTTAAAGAGTACAATATGTGGCTTAAGCAGGTTAAAAAATATAGGTTTGATAAATTTTGATTTAAGTGATTATATATTTTTTTCTATAATTTTTCTTTTAAGTTTAAATTTAGTCATTTCTTCAATATTTCTACGAGCATCGATCCCAAATTTTTTTTCAATTTTATTTAAAAAGTTATCATTCGAATGGTATTCAATAAACTTTTCATCTCTTAATTTTAGTATTTCAGCAGCACTTAGTTTTTCAGTTGGTAACGGTTGCGTTGTGTAAGAATGGAAAGAATACCCATCATAATTATCGGGTAACTTAATATTATTTTTTAAGGCATTTTTATACAATTCACTTCCAGGTAAAGCCATTGCAGCATAAGTATTCCACCCTAGCGTATTGAGTTTTAAACTAAGTTGAAAAGTCTTTTCAATAGTTTCTTTTGTGTCTCCAGGTAAACCGTAAATATAATTTGCCATGACTTCAATTCCAGCTTCATGCACTTGACTAATGACGTTTTCTACGTCAACATCTTCAAACTTACCTTTTGCAACTTCTAACCTGACTTTTTTATCTCCACTTTCAATTCCTAAACAGAGCCATTTTATACCAGCTTTTCTTACCAATTTTAAAATATCCTTTCTTCTTATTGTATCAATTCTGGAATATGCCCAAATTTTTAAATTATTATTTTTATTTCTTTCTGCAAGTAAGTTACACAGTGGTTCATAATATTTGGGATTAAGTAAAAACATTTCATCAACAATTCTAATTGTTGTTACACCAAAGTCTAAAAGCTTATCAAATTCCTTAATTATAAATTCTGGTGACCAATGTCTCATGCCACTATAATTTGAAGCCACTCCTAATTCATCACTATTATCTTTATTAATTAAGTTTATCATGCAAAAGCTGCATTTAAATCGACAACCTAAAGATGTTTGAATGGCTGCATACGGCGATCTGTTTTCATCATTATATTCTGCATGCCACATTGGTGATCTGTAAAGATCTAGTGGTTTTTTTTTAAATGGTAGAAGATCCCAGGCATATCCTGGTAAATCGATATCCATTCTCTCATTTGGTACAATTCTTTCTGGTTTATTAATTATTACCTGATCATTCACTTTATAAGCAATACCATTTATTTTCTTAATTGTTTCTTCAGTTATTTTTTCTAATTTTAATATATTCCATAATGCATAAATACCTTCATTTAAAAAAACAAAGTCAATACTTTTTTCTTTTTCAAGAGTTTCTTTTGGTAGGGCCTGAACATGTGATCCAACAAAAGATATAAGACCTGTATAATTATTTTTTTTTAAATAATTTGATAACCTGGTGGCACCACTCATATTTGTTGTACCAGCATTTACATTCTGCCCATAAACAACAAAGCATATTAATTTTGATTTTTGTTTTTTTATTCTATTTAAAGCCTCTTCATCATTTAGTTGCTCTGCAAGAGTATCTAAAATATTTACTTTAAATCCTTTTTTTCTACAACTCTCTGCAAGTAAAAGCGCCCATGTCGGAGTTTCAATTGCAGAATATTTATTAGAAAGTTGTTGGTATGTTACAATAGAATTGTTTGGAATTATAAAGGTTATGTCAAGCATAGTGATATTTAAGCTAATGTTATATTAATTTAAATTATTAAACAATTTTATATTGATTTTTGTAGCATATGTAATATCCACAATTTATGTATTCTAAAATAAATACTGTCTCTTTGATAAAAAAATCGCAATGGTTAAGAAAAGAAATTTTCGAGATGGTTGTTAAAGTAAATCAAGGACATATTGCTTCAGCTTTTTCACAATCAGAAATTTTAATTTCCTTATTTTATGGAAACATTTTGTCATATAAAAAAAAAAGTCCAAATTTTGAAAATAGAGATAGACTAATAATTAGCAAAGGTCATTCAGCAATGGGCATGTATCCTATTTTTTCGGACATAGGATATTTTTCAAAAAAAGAATTATCTTTATATGGAACTCCAAGAGGAAAATTAAGAATTTATGGGGATATGAGTATTCCAGGAATTGATAGTACCTCTGGGTCTTTGGCTCAAGCACCAGGTATCGCTTGTGGATTTGCTCTGGCTGCTAAAAGAGATAAAAAAAATTTTAAATCTTTTTGTATTTTAAGTGATGGAGAACATTATGAGGGATCTTTATGGGAGTCAGCTATGTTCGCCTCTCATTACCAGCTAGATAATTTAGTTTTTATAGTTGATAGGAATAAACAAATTATTCTTGGCAATAGTGAAGATTGTTTAAAAATAGAGCCTTTAAAAGAAAAATGGCAAAGTTTTGGCTGGAATGTCATTAAAGTAAATGGTCATAAGTTTAAAGAGTTAATTCCCGCATTGAGAAAAGCAAAAAAAAATAAAAATAAAAAACCAACAATTATTATCGCTGACACTATAAAAGGAAAAGGTGTTTCCTACATGGAGGATGTTACACGATGGCATAATACAATGCCAAATTCTAAAGAAATTGAAATTGCTAGAAAAGACTTGTTAAAAAATTGTATACATGAGTAGAAATTATTTAGATTTTACAGAAAATAAAAACAATCCATTTATGAGAGATGTATTTATAGATGAAGTCTATAAGTATGCAAAAAAAAATAAGGATATTTACTTTACTACCCCTGATATGGGAGCGCCTGCATTAGATAAATTTAGAGAAAAAATTCCAAAGCAGTTTATTCACGCAGGAATATCAGAGCAAAATATGATTAGTATGGCTGCAGGACTAAGTATACAAAAAAAAAATGTTATCTGTTATGCTATGTCACCTTTCATTACATCAAGATGTTATGAGCAAATAAAATGTTCAGTTTCGGCAATGAACCAAAAAGTAACTCTAGTCGGAATTGGTGTGGGTCTAGGTTATGCAGACGCAGGACCAACCCATTACTCTACAGAAGATATAGCAACTATGAGAGTTTTTCCAAACATAGAAATATTAACCCCAGCCGATGCTTATTCTACAAAAATAATTGCTCAAGAATGTTCAAAAAATCCACAATTTAGATTTTTAAGATTGGATAGAGATATTCTGCCCAAAATTTATAATAAAAATAATTTTAATTTAAAAAAAGGTTTCAGTGAAATAAGAAAAGGAAAAACAAAATGTATAATTTCATCTGGATACTTACTTCATAAAGTAAATAAAATACTTAATGAAAAGAACAACAATCTAGAACTGATTGATTTATTTAGGGTAAAACCTTTTCCAGCGTTATTAATAAATAAATTAAAGAGATTTAAAGAAATAATAGTTGTTGAGGAACAATGGCTTGAAGGAGGAATGGGTTCTGTAATTTTAGAACAACTAAGTATTAATAATCTTTCCAATAAAGTAACAAGAATAGGATTAAAAAGTCGATATTTTTTTGAAAATGGAGGAAGAGATTATCTACATGAGACCTATGGATTAAGTGAAAAAATTATAAAAAATAAAATTTTTAAATAATTTAGTACTTTTCGTGAATGCTTTTTAAATCCAATAGTTTTTTAATCTGTTTGAAGCTTATTTTTTTTTTTACAAATCTCCTTTTATATCTTTTTAAAAAAATTTTCTCATCTTCTGCTAATTTTAAAGTAATTCCAAAATCTAAAGACAATCTCAAACCTTTATTCTTATTCATAGTTTTATGAAGGCATGTTTGATCAAAAATAGTGAGACATTTGGGCTCAAATTGTTTTAGTTTTATAAAACCATATTTTTTAATAGCTTGATCATAACTCTTTTTTTTTTTTAAAAAATAATTTATCAATTTTTCTTGGCTTATAAAAATTAATTGTATTATTTTTATCTCCATCAATAAAAAGAGCTACTTTTGAGTCACATGGGTTACCAGACCATGTGTCAGAGTGAATTTTAGATGAAGCATAAGACCTATGCGAATTGTAATTATGCTTGTTTGATCTCATCAATCTAACCTCACATAATTCAGTTTTATCAGCAATCTTGTTGAGACAATATTTTGAAGATAATTTATAGATGAAACTTTGAATATTAAAATAAGATATTAGATTTTCTTTTTTGGGAACTATTACACCATTAGGAGTAATATTGGGTAAACCAAGTATTTCTTTTTCATATTTTTTTAGGATTGACGAACCATATTTAATTTTTATTCCATGAAACGCCTCAACTGAATCTACAATATACCTGTTTACAAGGTTTTTAATTTTTAACTGATCTTTAAGATTAATAAAGATTTCACCAAGAATTGAGTACTCTTTGTATTCAATATTTTTTTTCTTTAGAGAACTGTATAGAGGCCTATAAAGCTTAAGTCGTTCACTTAAAAATTCTATGTCTTGCATTAGTTATAGTATATAATATTAATATTATTCGAGTTTATTATGTTTAATCCAAATAAGTATTATATCAATAATTTAGTGTCACTAAGGATAAGGGCAAATTAATGTTATCAATAATTATTAGTACTTTTAATAGAGTTAAAGAATTAGAGAATTGCCTTTTTCATGTTTCTAATCAAACATTTAGAGATTATGAAGTTATTATAATAGACCAGAATACAAACTTACCTGGTATTGAAGATCTTGTTAAAAAATTTGACAATACAAAATATCTCAAATTAGAAAAGAATTATGGACCTGCCGTTGGAAGAAATGTTGGTGTAGATAATTCAGTAGGTGATCTTTTGTTATTTTTAGATGATGATGCATTTTTGATAGATAAAACGACTCTTGAAAAAACTATAAATGTTTTCGAAAATAACAATTATGGACAATTAGGTCTTCAAAGTTTAGAAAATTATAACACAAAAAAAGTTCATATATCACAATGTGTGATCGGTGATGATGGTTTTTTGGATATAGAAAAATCTAAGGATCAAAATTTAAATCTTTCTAAACATAGAGTAAGTGTAGAAACTTCTTATTGTTTGATGAAAAAAACTGTTTTTCAGCAAGCGGGAGGATTTGATCCTGTATATTTTTTTTATGATGAGGATACTGATCTTTCTTTAAGAGTTCAAAAACTAGGGTATAAGAATTTTATTTTTAAAGATATCTATTATCAGCATATCTCTGGAAGCTCTATCAGAACAGCAAATTCAAGATATCTAAATAAAAACTTGTTAGTAATTAAAAACTTAGGTTTACTTATATTTATAAAAAATATATTAAAAACAATATCTCAATTTTTTTATGAATTTAGTGCTCCAAAGAGAAGAGATAATTTAAAAAAACTAAGTATACAATTAGATTTAATTAAAAACCTCAGACAAATTTTTTTAAGAAGAAATTTTAATTTTTTATCAAAAGATAACGTATTTATAACTGAGGAAAAATTAAATCGAGCCAAAATCAGAAGGTATTTAGAAAAGATAGAACTTGCTGAAAGAAAAAATTCTGAAAATGCAAATAAAACCGCTTTTGTTTATATTACAAACAGATGTAACGCAAAGTGTGAGCATTGTTTTTATTGGGATGAACTTAATAAACAAGTCGATGAGATGACTTTAAACGATTATGAAGTCCTGGCCACAAACTTTAAACATGATGTAAATCAAGTCATTATTACTGGTGGTGAACCTTTTTTAAGAAAAGAAATTGATCAAATTTCAAAATTTTTTTTGAATAACAAAAATATTCATTCATTAAATTTTATCACAAACGGAGTTCTTCCAGATAGAATTGAGGAAAAAGTTGAAAATATTATGAAATATGCTTCCAGAAACACAAGGATTTTGGTAAATGTCTCTATTGACGGATTAGAAGAGCTTCATGACAAGATAAGAAGAGTTCCTGGTATATTTAAAAAATGTCTTGACACAATAGAAAGATTAAAAAAAATTAAAACCAAATATCAAAATCTTCAAATCTCTGCATTAACAACACTCTCGAAAGATAACATTTTTCAATTTAAAGATCTTAATAATTTTATAGAAAATGAACTTAAAATTTACCAGAGAATAAATATTATTAGAAGCCCTATAACAGGTGCCTTTGGATTAAAAAAAGAGGTTGCTGAATTAAGTTTTAATCCTGAATGGGTTAAACCTTTTGATTTACTTGAGCTTAATGATGATGAGCATAGAGAAGTATTAGACTATTTTATGAATAGTGATAGTTGGAGAGATTATCACAAATTTGTTTTATATTATTCATACTATATTAAAAAAAATAAAAAAAAATTTTTTGATTGCAGTGCACCAAATGATAATTTAGTTGTTTATCCAAACGGAGACTTAGCTTTTTGTGAATATACCAAAACTTTTACAAATGTTAAAAATGCTAAAAAATTTTCTGATTTTTTTAATAATGAAGAAGCAAATAAATTTAGAAAATATTTAAAAAGTTGCTCGTGTGATCACCCATGCAATATTGGTGGAAATCTGGCCAAAAATAAACAATTAGAAAATTTATTACCTCCTTACTTGAGTAATTCAAATATAAATTAATATTTCATGTTTTTGAATTATACTTTAAGAATATTTAAAAATATTTTTTTTTTAATATTTTTTTTTGTAATATTTTATTTAGTAAATTTTAAATTCGGAAATTTAACAAATTTATTCCAAAATAACACACAACTATTCTTTAATTTTGTTTTATTTCTATTAACTGTAATTTATTTTGTCTCTTTTTATTTATCAAAGAAAACAAATTTAATAATATTTATATCGATTTTTTTATTTTACGTGTTTGTTTTATTTTTAGAAGCATTTCTTCAATACAATTCTCTAAAATTTGTTAAAGGAGATTTTGAGGAAAAAAAAAAATTATATAAAAGTCTCACGGGAAATACTTTTGATGATAGATCAAAGTTTGAATTTTATAAAAATTTAAAAAAAAATTATCCAAAATTATCAGTTCCTATAACGGTTGGAATGGTTTCCTCTAATCATATATTTAAAAAAACAAATATTTTTCCTCTGTCTGGAATGTCAAATACTAAGACAGTCCACTGTAATGAGAATGGATATTTTACAAATTATGATAGTGACAGGTTTGGTTTTAACAACAATGATTTAAAATGGGATACTAAAAATAAAAATAAAGTTATTTTACTTGGAGATTCTTTTGTTCATGGTGCGTGTGTTTTTAGAAAAGACTCAATTAGTGGTTTATTAGAAAATTCAAATAGTAATATAACTTTTTATAATTTAGCATACAGCGAACATGGACCTTTAGAGCAGCTTGCAACCCTTAAAGAATATTCAGGTATAATAGAGCCAAGTTACATTATTTGGTTCTATTATGAAGGCAATGATTTAGCTGATCTAAGTGGAGCGCTAAAAAATAAATTTATGATTAGATACTTGGACGATATTAATTACAGCCAAGATTTACCCAATAATGTAAACCTTGCTGATCAAATATATGATAATATTTTATCAGAACAGTTGAATAATCAAAAAATAGAATTTAATTCATACACTTTTAATTACAAAAGTTTAATCAAACTTTCTTATTTAAGAAAAGTTTTCTTAAATAGTTTCATAAAACCAAAAGTCCCAATTGATAAATTTGAACAAATTACAAAACAAATTTCTGAATTATCAAAAAAATACTCTGCAAAATTAATTGTAGTATATTTACCAGATTTTAGCAGATATCATTTTAAAAAACATAACGACAAAAATTTTCTTAATTATGAAAGAATATTAAATATTTTTGAAAAATATGAAATAGATATAGTTGATATTAATAAAGAATTATTTTTAACTTTAGAAAATAAAAAAAGCCTTTTTCCTTTTGAAAAATTTGGTCATTATAACGAAAAAGGTTATAAATTAATAACTCAAATATTAAATGAAAAAATTTTTAATAATTAGCAGCTTAGCAATTTTTGTTCTTTTTACAGCTTACCTTATTTTAAAAGGAAATAATATTTCTCGTTATATTTCTTATATGGGTCCATCAATACCTCCAAAAATAAAAACTTTTTTAAAAGATAATATTCTTGTTTTTAACAAAATTGAAGATCAAAATGAAATTATAAATAAACAAAAAGAGAAAATTGATCAATTTTCTCTCTCAACTGAGAGTAAATTTAGAAGGAATAATTTAAAAATTTTATTTAATCAAATAGCAGATAATAAAAATTTTAAAATTTCAAATAATGAATTCAATTTAAAAAAGTTTTCAACTTCATCCATTATAACTGGAAAGTGGGAAGTTACTGGGGGTTCATTTTATTTAGAAAAGTTTAACAATAACGTAATTATTGTTAGTGCTACTGGAATTATATCGCATAATAAATTAGATTTTTATGATAAAAAATATTCTAATTTTACATCTATAAAATCTAATTTAGAAGAATTAATTACTGATCCAGAATTTTACGTCCACTCACCTTTTGGTATTAAAGATATTTTGATAAAAGATGAATACTTATATGTATCCTATACTCATCTGTTAAAAAAAAATTGCTATAACACTTCAGTTCTAAGAGCAAAAATGAATTTAAATAATTTATTTTTCGAAAATTATTTCATCCCTAATAAATGTGTTAAAATGAACAATGTTTATGGTCAGTTTTCAGCACATCAATCTGGTGGTAGAATGGCCATTTTTAAAGATAACAGAATTATTTTAACTGTTGGAGATTATGGATTTAGGGATCACTCTCAAAATACAAATGATACTACATTTGGAAAAACAATTCTAATCAGTTTGAATGGAGAAGATTATGATGTTCTTTCTAAAGGACACAGAAATCATCAGGGATTATATTATGATAAAAATAGAAATATTATCTATATGACTGAACATGGACCACAAGGTGGTGATGAAATTAATATAAATTATTTAAATTCTAATAAATTAAAAAATTATGGTTGGCCAATTTCTTCATATGGGGAACATTATGGTTTTAAGGAAAGAGATGATAGTCATCCATATTATAAAAAAGCACCACTTTACAAAAGCCACTCTAAATATGGTTTTGAAGAACCAATAAAATATTTTATACCCTCAATTGGAATTTCTCAAACAATTTTGATTGATAAAAATATATATGGGGAAAATTATTATCTTATATTTGGATCTCTTGGAAATAAAATTGAAGAAGGAGATATGTCTGCTCATTTTTTGACACTAGATGAAAAGGATACTATTTTGGATCACGAAATTATTAAGTTAAATGAGAGAGTGAGAGATATACTCAAAGTCAACAATGGTGATATATTACTTTTCTCATTAGAAACATCATCCTCAATAGGTGTAATGAAAAAGTTATAAAATAAATTTTTTAGAGTATTTATCAAATAAATGTAAATTTTTTTTTATTCCTATGTCTATATGAATGCCGCTTACTTTTTTTCCATCTACTATTCTATTATTAATTAAATCTTCCAAAATATCATTTTCAAATGAGAATTTACCCTTCTTTAAATAACTTTTGAACTTTTTATTTACTAAATAAAAACCAGAATTCATAAAAGATGAATTTTTACTGAATATAACTTTTTTTCTATTTAAACTTAATTTTGAAAGTTTTTTATTAGATTTATAAATTTTGTTTTTAATTAATAATAAAACTATTTTGTTAAACTTAATATTGTTTAGCTTTTTGAAATCATAATTAAAATAAGTATCCCCATTACATATCAGGGTATTATTGACAATATATTTTTTAGCATTCTCTAAGCTACCCCCTGTACCAAGTAATTTTTTTTCAAATACGCAATTAATTTTTATTCCTTTGTAAACTTTATTATGAAATTTCCTTTTAAATTGTTCTTTTTTATAACCACATAAAAGAATAATTTTTTTGGGAAATAGTTTTGATAGTAAATTTATTTGATAATATAAAAATTCAATATTATTAAAGATAATTAGTGGCTTTGGAGTTCTCTTAGTTATATTCCCTAATCTTGTTCCTTTACCACCTACTAAAATTATAATATTGTTTACTTTAATCAAATTTATAATATAAAATATTTTTTTTAACTGAACTATTAGCATCTAAGTTATAAATTGCAAAAAACATTTTTTAATCTAATTTTATTTATAATTATTTTATTATTTTTTTATCTGGCTTTGGTTATGATTGATATATTATTGCCAAGATATCCAAAATTTTTAAGTGATAAATATAAAACTTCTTCAAATATTTTAGCAGAAAGAAAAAAAAAAGACCAAAAGCTTTTTAAAAGTGAAGAATTTAAAAATTATAATTATATGATTTATCCATTTGATTATAGTTATTTTCCACTAAGTGAGATCGTGAAAAAAAATAAATTTATGAAATTTTCTTCAATTTCAAATTATGAAGCAATTTTATGTAATGAAGGATATGGACCTAAAATAATTAATACCGACAGGTTTGGTTTTAGAAATCCAGATTATTTGTGGGATCAAAATATTGATACAGTAATTATTGGTGACTCATTAGTTGAAGGACAATGTGTTAATTATAATCAAACAATAGGTGGTATATTTAATAGCAATGAAATAAAAACAGTCAATCTTGCAAGTGGTGGAAATTCTTCTATTTATTATGCTGGATTAGCAAAAATTTATTTGGGAGAAATTAAACCAAAAAATATAATATTATTATTCCATGAAAACGATCACAGTTTAGTAGATAGCACTGAGCTACTTTCAGATTATTATAGTTTATTAAATCATAAAGACTTTTTAATTAGACAAAATGGTATTCTTAAAGAGTCGGATAAAGCTAAAAAATTTAATCAAGATATTTTAAATTATTTATCCAACGATGCGTCGAAAAGAAATATTTTTTTTAAAATTAGGGTCAATTTAGACAAAATTAAAAAATATATTATGTTAACTCATTTAAGAGAATATTATTTCTTTTATTTCAAAGATGATGAATTATTTCACACAACAAAGCTTGCTATAAATGAGGTAGTTAATTTTTGTGAATTGAATAAGTGTAATGTATATGTTGGTTTGGCAAGATCTAGTAGTTTTTGGGAACCAAGATTTTTTTATGAAAATTTTAAACTTTCATTATCAAAATATTTGAAAAAATTTGATTTAGAATTAATAGATTTTGATGACGAAATAAATCACAAAAATAGAAAATATTATGCACCAAAGGGACCACATCATTCAATAAAAGGTCTTGAAATTATATCAAATAAGTTAATAAGTATAATAACTAATGCCTACAAATAAAAATTTTGGAATTACTTTCAGTGTAATATTTTTGCTAATCACAATATATTGCTTTTATTATAATATTTATTTTTATCCATTTATTGTTATCTCTATATTTTTTTTTATTTTTGGGTTGCTTAATTCAAATCTACTATTTCCATTGAATTGGCTATGGTACAAATTTGGGTTATTTTTATCTAAAATATTTTCACCAATAATTCTTTCTTTATTATTTTTTATAATAATTTCACCATATGGCTTTGTGTTAAGAATATTAAACAATGATATTAAAAATTTGAAAAAAAGAAAAAAATTGAAAAATAGCAGTTTTTGGTATAAAGCTGATGGCGAAAACAAAATTGATTTTAATAAGCAATTTTAAATAACACTTATGCTTGATATCTTCAAAGAACTGATGTCCTTTTTAATTCAGAGAAAAAAATTTTGGTTAATACCATTAGTACTAATATTGGTATTGATTGGAGCTGTTTTAGTAGTAGGTCAGGGATCAACATTATCCCCATTTATTTATACAATATTTTAAGTAATATTAATTTTGTATGACTTTAGAAATTTTCAAATTGAAAAATGATTTTGATATTAAAACAGAAAAAGTAAAATCTTTTTATAGAAGCAACCCTTTTCCTGGATATAAATCATCAGCTAATAAATTTTCAATTTTAAATAATGGAGACAAAAGCTTACCTTTTAAAAAAATTAAAGATTTATTTAATAATAAAAAAAAAATTTTAGAAATAGGTAGCGGTACTTGTCAGCTTTCATCTTTTTTTGCGATAGGCACAAACAATGAAATTTGTGCATTTGATGCAACATATGAGTCTTTAAATGAGGGTAAAAAATTTTGTGAAAAAAATCAAATTAAAAATATAAAGTTTGTACAAGGAAATATTTTAAAAGATAATTTTAAAAAAAATTATTTTGATCTTGTTTTGTGTAATGGTGTATTACATCATACATCAGATCCATATCTAGGCTTTAAAAATAGCTTATCTGCCCTTAAGAAAGGAGGAGTAATTGTATTAGGTCTTTACAATAAGTATGGACGTTTTACTACACTTCTACTAAGACTAGTTTATAAAATATTTGGAAAAAAAATTGTTGCTTTAATTGATCCTATGACAAGAAATATGAAGCTTGAGTATAAGGAAAAAGAGGCTTGGATTGAAGATCAGTTTAATCATCCACTGGAAAAGTGTTATTCTTTTAGTGAGATAAAAGAATGGTTTAAAGAAAATAATATAAGTCTACTTTCATCTATACCAGAAGCCACATCACTTAACTTCAATGATATAAGTAAAAAAGATATTCTGAATGCAAAAAAACATGATCTTAGCAAATTTCATATACTAACTGAAATTGGGATGATATTTAGTTCATACGGTAAAGATGGTGGCCTTTTTATTTTTATTGGAGTTAAAAATTAATGCAAATATATAATAAAAAATTAGATTTTTTTTTTATTAAATTTCCAATTTTTTTTCCTTTAATTTATCTATTAATATTATTCAGTTTACCAAATTATGAAAATATCCTGATAATCTTAGTAATTTTATTATTGGCAGAACCGCATTTCGCAGCAACTTATCCAATACTATTTGATAATACTAACAAAGATTATTTATCTAAAAAAAAAACTGTTTTTTATACTGGTAGTTTTCTGGTAATAGGATATTGCATTACTGGTTTTTTTTTATTTACAAATTTTTTTTTATTAAGTTTTTACGCTTTTAATGTATTTCATGTTACTAGACAAAGCGTTGGAGTTTGTAAACTTTATAATTCTCAACAAAATGAGATAAAATTACAAATTAATTTAATTTATTTATTCAATTCATTATTTTTTTTGGTTGGTTTTTTAAGATTTTACATTAATCAACTCCCTCAAGAGCTTTTACTCGAATTAAATTTAATAATATTGTTTTCTATAATTTGTGCTGTTTCCTATTATATTAAAAAATATAAATTCACTGAAAATGTTTATACTCTTATTTCAGGGATAATTATTTTCTATCCTATTTGTTTTGTTTCTAATCCTATTCATGCAATTCTAATCGGTGTAACTATGCATTACAGTCAATATCTTTTTATTACTTTTAAAGTTTATGCTGGGCGAAAAAATTTACTTAATGAAAATTTAAAATTTAATTTTATTAATTTATTCAAAATTAAATATTTTTTAATTATATTATTGTATGCCGCTATAATGACTATACTTAGTTTATTTGGAAAAAGTGATTATTATTTATATAAAAATTTAATTTTGATACCTATTATTGGTCAAACTTTACACTTTTATCTAGACTCATTCATTTGGAAATTCAGCGAAGAACACAATAGAAACAATACACTTAAATTTATTAAAGAGAAAATTTGATGAAGATATTAGGTATATCGGCATTCTACCACGATAGTGCTGTAGCACTAATTGATGATGGTAATATCATATCATGTATTCAAGAAGAGAGAATATCTAGAAAAAAAAATGACCATAGATTTCCCATAAATGCTTTAAAAAAAATTCTAGAACTAAATAATCTTAGTTTGTCCGAAATTGACTCTATAGTTTTTTATGAGAAGCCTTTTTTAAAGTTTAATAGAATATTAGAGGTTTGTCTCGCTTTTGCTCCACGGGGTTTTAGTCAGTTTGCAAAATCAATCCCTATATGGATAAAAGAAAAATTGTTTTTAAAGATGACATTAATAGCTGAATTAGAAAAAATAGAAAAAATAGATAACATAAAAGAAAAAATAAAATTTTCAGAACACCATCTAAGTCATGCTGCCAGTGCTTTTTTTCCGTCTTCATATGAAAAATCATTAATATTAACACTTGATGGTGTTGGTGAATGGGCAACATCATCTATAAGTATTGGAAATAAAAATGAAATTATTAAAATTAGTGAGATAAAATATCCACATTCCTTAGGATTATTATATTCAGCTTTTACACTTTATTGTGGATTTAAAGTCAATGAAGGAGAATATAAGTTAATGGGTTTAGCTCCCTACGGTGAGCCAAAATATAAAGATTTAATTTATAAAAATTTAGTAAGTGTATCTGACGATGGTTCTTTTGAATTAAATATGGATTACTTTGACTACTGTACTGGTTTAAGAATGTTCAATGAAAAATTTTGTAAATTATTTGGAAAAAAGTATAGAAAATTAAATGATAACAGAATTGATATTTTCTATATGGATATAGCAGCTTCAATTCAAGAGGTAATAGAAGAAATAATTTTAAAAATATGTAGAAATTTAAAACAAGTTTACCAAATAGATAAAATTTGTCTTGCAGGAGGTGTTGCTTTAAATTGTGTTGCTAATGGCAAAATCGAAAAAGAAAAAATTTTTAGTGATATCTATATTCAGCCTGCTGCCGGAGATGCAGGAGGAGCACTGGGTGCTGCTCTAGCATATTGGCATATTGGTCTAAACAAACCGAAACTAAAGATTAAAAATTATGATACAATGCAAGGATCTTACCTTGGTCCATGTTATACGAATGAAGAAGTGAAAGAGTTTTTAGATGAAAATTCAATTTCATATAAATATTTAGATAACGAAAAATTAAATGAAGATGTGGCTAAACTTTTATCTGAACAAAAAGTAATTGGTTGGTTTCAGGGTAAAATGGAATTTGGTCCACGAGCGTTAGGCAATAGATCTATACTTGGAGATCCTAGAGGGGAAACGATGCAAAGTCTTATTAACCAAAAAGTGAAATTTAGAGAAGGATTTAGACCATTTGCACCTTCAGTTTTAAAAGAACATTCAAAAAACTGGTTCGATTTAAATATCGACAGCCCTTATATGTTGTTAGTTTCTAAAATTAATAAATCTAAAATTGTGTCTTACGACGATAAAAATGTTATTGGCTTAGACAAACTTAATATAAAGCGCTCAATAGTACCTGCGATTACTCATGTGAATTTAACTGCAAGGGTTCAAACTATCGAAAGGAGACAAAATGAAATGTATTATAATTTAATTAGTAAATTTTATGAATTAACAGAATGTCCAATTTTAATTAACACTTCTTTCAATATCAGGGATGAACCTATAGTTTGCAGTCCAGTTGATGCTTTTAAGTGTTTTTTAATATCCGATTTAGACTATTTGGTAATGGGAAATTACATTCTTAATAAACAAGATCAATATCCAGAAAATAATTACGATTTTTTATCTTAAAATTTATTATTACATAAAAAAAATTTATCAAAATTGTCGTAAGTATTTTGTTCGTAAAACAAGCTTGATAGTTGAACTAAATAAATTACTACCAGAATTTATTATTTAATTATCAATATTATCTAAAGAATATTAAACATTTGACTTTATAAAACCTCAAATGTATAAAACCCTGCCTGGTAATTATTGCGAAAGGGTTATACCCGATCCCATTCCGAACT
>CESW01018056.1_pt1 | contig 25784 bp, 22 predicted proteins | sample 531171 | NCBI WGS metagenome assembly CESW01 (sample SAMEA2621859, study PRJEB7988) | marine metagenome | biome: marine biome (ENVO:00000447); feature: surface water layer (ENVO:00002042); material: "saline water (ENVO:00002010), including plankton (ENVO:xxxxxxxx)" | depth 5 m
TAGCGACACTGTTATGGTAGGAGTTTTTGACGCGAATATTAAAGATCTAACAAAAAGGATGAAGCATCACAATGCCCCATTCACAATTGTGGCTGATGAAAATTATGATTTATTCACAAAGCACTCAGTAGAGAAGTCGTTTCTAAGATTCATGATAGGAACATTATCAGCACCCATTACTTTGCTGAAAGCCACTGTAAAGGGTTATTTCCCTAGAACGTTATCAATTTCAAAACTTTCAACTATTCCGGCAGACATTTTAATCGACAAAACAGGAAAGGTTGTGAAAGCACACTACTGCAAAAATACAGTTGACCACCTTTCAATAGACGAAATGGTAGCCTTTTCACACGGAAATTGAACTTTGGACTTACATTAATATCCAAGCAATTCGCTTAATTGTGATTTGTAAAAATTAGCCGAACCCTGTAAAGATTCTAATTCAGATTCTGTCAAATCCAACTCGAAGATTTTTTCAACACCATTTGCACCAATAATCGTCGGGACCCCTATATAGACATCATCCAGTCCATACTGACCTGTTAGATGACAAGATGCAGGTATAACTCTACGCCTGTCGTTAATCACTGCTTCTGCCATAATTGCGGCAGCTGATCCGGGGGCGTAAAATGCAGACCCTCTTTCCAGCAGTTTGACAATTTCACCGCCACCTCCCGCAGTCCTTTCACTAATTTCCCTAATACGTTCTTCTGACATTAGTTGAGTAATTGGTATTCCTCCAACGGTAGTATACCTTGGGAGCGGAACCATTGTGTCCCCATGTCCACCCAATACCATAGGCGAAACGTCTTCCTCAGCACAATCTAATTCAAGCGCAATGAAATGGGCCATTCGAGCACTGTCCAAAACTCCGGCTTGACCGATTACTCTGTTAGTCGGAAAACCGGTTACTTTTTGCATATGGTAAGTCATCAAATCCAGAGGATTAGTAACCATAATTATTGTAGATTCTGGAGCGTGTTCTCGTATACCTTCACCAACCTGAGTTACGATCTCCGCATTCTTGCTGATTAAATCCTCTCTAGTCATCCCAGGCTTTCTTGGAAAGCCCGATGTAACAACTACTACATCCGATCCAGAAATGTCAGAATATTTGGAGGTCCCAGTGATTGTGCCATCGTAGTTCAAAACGTTACTATTTTGGCTCATATCAAGCGCCTTACCTTTCGCAAACCCTTCAAATATATCGAGCATGACAATATCTGCTAACTTCATTTGTGCTAATACAAATGCACAGGTCGCTCCAACGTTACCTGCTCCTATTACTGCAATTTTTCTACGCCCTCTTGTCATAAAATACACTCCGATATTTCTCTCTAGTAATACCATGTCCATAAGGTTTGAAGTTGTATTTACAATCAGCAATATTTGAGGTTTAGACCGAGTCGTTCAATAACCTTCTCTAAGTGCGCCATTTTATCGAGTGTAATGTATATCATTCGCAGGGTGATTAGATGAAGATTGGCGTGCCATTAGAACCGCAGGATGAAACAAGAGTAGCGATAGTTCCCGGCAGCATGAAAAAACTTCTCAAAGCCGGATTTGAAGTTGTAGTTGAAAACGGCGCCGGAATCGCAGCAAACTACTCGGACAAAGAGTATACAGATTCAGGAGCAACAATAGCAAATAGAACAGTTGTAATGGAATGTGATATCATCATCTCGATTAGGTTACCAGACCTCTCTGAATTATCAAAAGGACAGATTGTTGCCTGTGTAGCAGATCCTTTTCGTCACCCAGATAAAGTGAAAGCATGCAACGATGAAGGAATAACTCTGATGAGTATGGATATGATTCCTAGAAGACTTTCTCGTGCACAGTCAATGGATGTAAATTCAAGCCAGGACAATCTTTCTGGATACAAGGCTGTTCTACTTGGAGCATCTCAGGTTCCAAGAGGCATACCCATGATGACTACATCTGCTGGTACGGTAAGACCTGCAAAAGTAGTCATAATGGGTTCAGGTGTAGCTGGACTACAAGCGATTGCTACAGCTAAAAGAATAGGAGCAATTGTGTTCGCATCAGATGTTAGAAAGTCTGCGGCAGAACAGATTGAATCTGTCGGTGGAAGATTCATTGAGGTAGAAGGAATGGACGATTTCGAAGACGAGGCAGGCTATGCGAAGCCATTAACTCCAGAGTTTATACAGAAAGTAAATGATACTGTTTGTGAGGTAGCTAGTGATGCGGATATTATTGTTACAACCGCACGTATTTTTGGTAGACCCGCCCCCATAACCGTGCCCGCTTCAGCAGTTCAGAATTTTAAATCGGGAGCAGTTGTAGTCGACATGAATGCCGATGTGGGAGGTAACTGTGAATTAACTAAGCAAGGGGAAATATACACAACTGACAATGGTGTGATTATTGTTGGAACCTCAAACCTACCAGGAACCCTTGCTAACACCGCATCTATGCTTTACTCAAACAACCTTACGACTTTCATTACAAGTTTGGTCGATAAAGAAAATGGTTTCCAAATTTCAGAGGATGATGACATTCTAGTCGGAGCACCAGAAGGAAACGATTTCCACGTACCCGGTATGGGTGGAGTTCTAATTTGTCGAGATGGAGAAATGCATCCAAAACAAACTAGATTAGGAGGGATTTTATGATTACGCCTGCACTATTAATCGGGTCAATAACATTATTTGTTTTAGCCATTTTCTTAGGTTTTGAACTGATTACAAAAGTTCCATCGATGTTGCATACTCCATTGATGAGTGGTGCAAATGCAATATCTGGAATCAGCGTAGTTGGGGCCCTAATCGGTGCGAAAGTTGCCAGTTCAAATGGTGATTACATGACTTCGAATATTCTAGCATTTTGTGCAATAGTCCTCGCTATGATCAACATTGTTGGTGGATTTGCCGTAACTAACAGAATGTTGAATATGATTGCCGGCAAGAAAAACAGGAGGTCTTGATATGGAAGAAGCATATCAATGGATTGAATTTGGTTATCTTATCTCAGCCGCTCTATTCATTTTTGGATTGAAGAAATTGGGACATCCAAAGACCGCACCTTTAGGTAACATGTATGGCATGGCAGGAATGGCTGTTGCGGTTGTTACTACACTGTTATCAATTCATTTCAGCAATGAACACGGAATTCATTGGGGAATAATTGTTGGAGGAATTGCAATTGGTTCCATAATTGGTTACATTATGGCAGTTAAGGTCGAAATGACAGGTATGCCAGAAATGGTTGCTTTGTTCAATGGTTTTGGTGGAGCTGCATCTGCTCTTGTCGCATTGTCAGAAAGTTGGAAATACATCTACGAAGGTGAAAAATTACCTGTCGGACTAGATTTAGGAGTAATTTACACAGCTGCAGGGTTGTCTGCATTAGTAGGATGGATGACGCTTAGTGGCTCTATCTTAGCAATGTATAAGCTAAAGGGTGGAGTTGAAATCTTCGGAAAATGGTATAAGACCCCAACTTGGGGTCCATCATGGCTAAATCCCATCAAAGGATTCTTGTTCTTCGCAGTCATTGTTCTAATTGGCCTACAAATTAACAACCAAACCAGTGAATTGTATATGTGGTTGATAATAATCATATCATTTATTCTTGGAATAACAATCGTGTTGCCAATTGGAGGAGCAGATATGCCTGTTGTAGTTTCTCTACTCAATTCCCTATCTGGTATAGCTGCTGCTTTTACTGGCTTCATAATAGGAAATAGCGTTTTAATTGTTGCTGGAAGTTTAGTCGGTGCATCCGGATTGATTCTCACATTTATCATGTGCAAGGCTATGAATCGAACATTAGGGGATGTATTATTCAAATCATTTGGAGGTGGAGACAAACAGGAACTAACACGAACAAAGGTTGGAACTGATGCTGATGAAGTCGCTATGATGGCTGATGGAGCGCAAAAGATCATCATTGTTCCTGGATATGGAATGGCAGTCAGTCAGTGCCAACATCAAGTCAAAGAATTTGCAGATTTAGTTGCTGATAAATTCGATACAGAGGTAAAATACGCAATCCATCCAGTGGCCGGAAGAATGCCTGGACACATGAATGTATTACTTGCTGAAGCAAACGTTCCATACGAGCAACTAATTGAGATGGATGAAATTAATCCTGAATTCCCTGAATGCGACATGGCAATTGTGATCGGTGCAAATGATACCTGTAATCCAGCAGCGAGAACAGGGGAAGGGCCGCTTGCAGGAATGCCAATTATTGATGTTGATCAGGCTCGAACTGTCGTGATAATCAAGAGATCACTATCGGTAGGTTATGCTGGTGTAGATAACGATCTTTTCTATGAAGATAAGACAATGATGTTGTTCGGTGATGGTAAAGCAATGATGACCGATTTGAACAACGCCATTAAGGACCTGTGACCAGTTTGTTCCTACGACCGCCCCTTTAGGGGCGACAGGGAGTAACAACGTTCAATAATGGTTTACTATTAGGTTTAATCGATGTCACGACGACTGACTCTATTGTTGGTCGCAACTCTCTCTTTGCTATTGGCAGCTCCGGTCTTTGGAAACTCACAAGGACCTCCGTGGTTACACAATGACAGGATTCTAGTTGAGGAAGGATGCAGTTGTCATGGAGCCGGTGGCTCCCCCTCATCTGAAATAATACTCTCAATTACCGGAGTGCCAAGATATTACAACACTAGTGAAACTTATTCCATGACAATATCACTCAATCACCCATCATACATTGCTGGAGGTTACATGATTTGGGACTATGGAGCGGGTACGTTTACTCCTGGAGATGGTTCAAAAATAGTTCCTGACTCAGGTGGTGCACTATCACATGACAATGTTGGAAATGATTGGGTAATCGATTGGACTGCACCTGATGAGGATGCTGGAAATGCGCACTTCTCTCTAGCCGGGAACATAGTTGATGGTAGCGGAGCACCAGACGCTGGAGATCATTGGAATATCCTAACTTTTACAATTAATGCTCCTGATACTGCAACATCCGATTCGGACGTCAGTACGAGAACAATAAGCATAGGAAATTATGACGCACTATTTGGACAAAAATCAGACGAAGAAATTGAGGCAGAAAAACAGGCTGCGATTGCCAATGATTACTTTTCGCAAGGTAATTTATATTTTTGGACTACTCTCTCAATAATTATCGTTGCTGCTGTGATACAAGGTGAATTTTACGAAAGGAGATTTGGTGGAGGACCACCGCACTTGGATATGAGATTGGCAGTCCCGCAAGGGATTCGAAGAGGAGTTATTTCTCTCGGGTTAGCTATTGGATTTGGATGGGCGATAGATACTGCATTACCTTGGGGTTATACCTTAGTCATAGGAATGTGTATGCTTTGGGCGATATTTGGTGTATATAGAACTGTAGTCCAAGCAAGAGCTGAGAAGGATTCTCCGGATATGGTTTGATAAAATGTCCGATTTGCGTTTGTCTAGCGATCGTTTCGCTAGTATTCAGTCTCATTTACAAGAATTATCAAAGCGGATAACTGCTGTAATTATCCTAATATCCATACTTACCGTCATTTGGTCTTTTAGTGTTGGAGATATTTTGACATTTTCTCTGAGAGAAATGGATCCTTGCAATGAATCATGCCTGAGCGTTTTTTCTCCTCAGGAATGGGCAGGTGTAAAGTGGTTGACAGCTGCAATTCTTGGCATTCTGACCTCTGGTCCGTATGCTATTATCCAGATGTACTATTTCGTCAGACCCGGGCTTTTACCCAGTGAGAGGAGAACCTTCATTTTCTGGACAATAACAATATGGATGAGCGCAGTAAGTTCACTTTTCTTGGTATCATACAAATTACTGCCATGGCTCTTTAAAGAGGGGCACAGTCTTAACCAAAATTTAGAACTCACTCCAATGTATGACGCTACTGAAATTTTAAAAATTTCAATAGTCATCTCATGGACAATAATTCTTGTAATGTCTGCCGTGACAGTTATCCTTATTTCACATTTTTCTGATTTAATCTGGCGAGGTAATGCAGACTGGTGGAGGGTAAGAGTTTATGGAATGATGTTAATGCTGCTTTGGTTTGCAATTCCCAATGAGGTTCCAGGGCTATATTTTGTGCTAGCAATGATTTCTATTGCAATTGTGGAATTATTTGGATGGAAAGCATACAGGGCACCTATTCCTGCCGCCCACGGGTTGGAGGAAATATTTGACTCTGAAGGGGGCGTTCACAGAGTATTATATTCAGACTGCTCATGTTGCGGAACCTCACCACAAATAACGCCATTAAAGGGGATGGGAATCGTAAGATACAAATCTGTTTGTAGAGAAACAGAGCAACAAGATCATTTATTGGACCAAGTAAAAAAATTTAGGGTTACTAAGGTGGTTTTTTCGGGTTGTACAATAGAAACATTTCCTACCGACTATTTGAAATCGCTTGACATCCTAAAATGCGAAACTTCGAGTTTAGAGTTAACCTACCTAGACAATATAAAGACACATGTTTCAGATATCGATTACAAACTAGCGATGGCCAACTTGAGAAATCCTTGGAGTGATGACTCAGCCACAAAAAGGTGCTTGGAAATATTATCAAGTTATGGACCAGAAAAAATCCACTACGGAACAAAAATTCCATTTGGCCTTAACTTATCGAACAGCGAGGCATGGATCACAAACCCCAGCAATGAATTGGTATCAAGGATGAAAGAATTCGGATATTCTGTAATACATCACAGCAATTGATTGATACCAAATAACGTCCGCAACACAGCCATGCGACCTATACTAGGATGGCCGATTGCCATCTTGTTAGCTATCCTTAGTATACTAGCATTCGTTAACGGAGAAGCAGTCAATAAATGGGTTGAAGACAATTCCTTCGGGAAAAGTCCAGAAGATAATTTTGAGTTCGTAGGAGTTTCTGCAAATGAAGTCTGGCTCGCAGTGCTTGTTGACTTTCCGGACCAAAATGAACCAAGTAATTGTGACCAAAACAGAGCATCTAATCTAATTGACGATTCTGCATTAGAACACCTCCAGCAAGGTATTGGACCCAACTTCACATTACAAATCGACTATCACGATAAAATCATTAAAACCTCTAACCCTATGGTAGATTATGGTCATGACGAAAATGGAAATAATGATGTAGGCAAGAATGGAGTGACTCCTAATTCACTTGCTAAAGAGGTCGTCGATTCAATCAAATATGATGTTAATTGGGAAAAATATGATTTGAATTCTGATGGACTAGTCGACAGATTTCTGATTCTCCATTGCACAAAACCGCAGGACAATGGTGGAGCTTCTTCTAGCATTTGGTCTCACTTTTCCTGGATTGAAGAAGTCGTTGAATTACCAAACGACATGAGTATATCACACTACTCGATTGCAAGTCAGCATTCTTCAAGTGATTTCGGGACGATTATCCATGAAATGTATCATCAATTAGGAGCAGCTGATTTATACGCAGTTGATGATGCAACTGTAAACCAAGCCTGGAAAGGTATTGGAAAGTGGGATATAATGGCCAGTGGAAATCAAAACGGAAACGGCTTATGGCCGTCTTTACCAACTGGCCCAAGCATTGAACTTATGGGATCAAAGCGTTATACCGAGGTTGTACTCGAATGGCCAACAGCTAGCGATTGTGTCGGTCCCCAGATTCAAATGCATGGCCTAAGTGAGGGGGGACAGTCTTTGAAAATACCAATTGGAGATATGGAGTATATATGGGTTGAATACCGAAGTGACTTCGGTTTCGATGCCTATCTTCCCGGCAACGGCATTTTGGTCCTGCAACAAGACCTTTTGGCAGGCAATGTTGAGGACAATAACATAAATTCTCATCCTGAGAGAGCATGGATAAAAGTGATTGAATCCGATGGTGAGCAAAATATGGTTGCGGGCGCAAATGAGGGTGAGAGCACTGATTTATTTTGGGATGGTCAAGAATTTGGCTATGCTGGAATTGAAATTCGTAATAGGGATGGGATTCTTGTAGACTGGAAGGCAAAGGTGTCGCTGGTTAATAGTACGCCGATAATTACTTTTGAATCGGAAAACTGCGGTCACTCTGTTGACATTGACCTTCCTAATTTCGGTTCATTACTCACACCTGAGATGAACATTCCAATAGAAGCAACCTGCGAGAATATTACCTTTAATTTGACGAGTACGGACAATAGAGAGATTAAGGTAATTGATGGAGAAATAAAATTTCAATCTGTCGGTAATGTAGGAGTTGTTGGTCTGATTACTGGGTATATTACCTGCCAAAATGGAACACATATTGATGTAAAGCACGAGTTTGAGATTATTGGCAATATTCCAGTTGAATCCAAATTTAAAGATACGATTCATGTTTCAGATACGGGGAAGATTCTTGTCCCAGTCCAATTCACTGGTGAAATGGAACATACTTGGATAGTTGGTCTGGACGGAGCATTAGCGAGAATAGCTACGACTGATAATACTCAAACACTTAGCACTGAATCGTTTATTACACTAGACATCAATCCTTCTGGACTCCTTCTGGACGGTATGTTTGTAAGAGGTGAAATAATACTTGCAACCGATTCGGGACATCGATATGAAATCGAAGTAGAACTTGTGGCAAGCGATGGACAAACAACAACATTGGAAGAATGGACTGAACCATCTAGGTTAATTCCAATTGCAATTGCATTGGCTTCACTCTGGGTTGCTTTAGGAATTAAGTCACCTACCAGGAAGGTGACGTCTGAAGAGAAGGAAGTGCCAAACCCCTTTGAAGATAGCAACAACCCACCCCTTGTTGACACCCTCGGCGAGTCTTACTGAAAGGCAAACTCCCTCCCAGTTTTTGGGTACATCTGATTCCATCTGCATCAAAAACGGGGCATGATCTTCATCAACCGGAGTTGAATAAACTCTCCATCGACAACCATACTTGAATCCCGGCCTAAGTAGCAATCCACGAGAATTTAATTCACCAAATAAATCTGTGACCTGGTTTTTCACACCATTAATCCAATCCTTCTCATCCTGTCTAAGGAATCTTCTTGACAGATGTTCTACACCTAACAATGGATGATTTTCTCTAGTGGCAGGGATTAGTTTCCCCCTAGGATCGATAATCTCAAGTCGATACATCGTGACATCCATTTCTTCGTCAACGATAGCTAGTTCCCCATCCAATTCTCTTTCTTTTAACTCCATACACCATTCAAATAATGTTTCAATATTCAACTCATCCTTGGTTCTTGCCCAGTGTATGGAAGCCGTCGGTTTACCACGAGAAGGATGTGATTCTCGAGGCCATCTGAGCCATTCTCCATCAACCGGTACGACTTTATCTCCTGCGTTTCTAACAACATCGAAGGCCACAGATTTATGAGCAAAATTCGGATCTTCGTTTAACCTATCATTCACCCACCCTTCGGGTAATGGCACGTGGCGATGCCAGTGGCAAAACAATGCCTCCTCCTCTGTGACGATTATACCCCCATCAATTGGTTTCCCAATTGCAGATTTTTGAAAAAGGCGATTTGATAGTGGGGCGGATATAAACCATCCATCTTCGTGTTTAGCAAGTGTAGGGTTTTCTTTAACAGGCCCCTCAGCAGATTTCAAGCCAATTGGTCTTGTTGGACGTAATCTGGGTTTCGACCTACGTCCCTCCGACATAACCCCACGGATAATAACCAGTCTTATTTGCCTCCCCCCTTTTCGCCTGACTAGGGACTGTTATGGTCGATGGATATCTCGGGACAATGACTACCGAGGAGAGGATGTTATTACATCTATATGACAATCCATTGCCAGAAGGACATTGGGAGGCACCAATCGCAATTACACAAGCTGGCATCTCAGCAGCAGTACATGTTCAAAGAAAACATGTTCCTCGAACACTAAAAAGGTTGGAAAGTCGGGAAGACCTAGTAACGGCCCAACGCCATATACCCGGGGCGAGGCAAAGAAGGCGAGTATATGGGCTAACTCCATCTGGAAAATTACGTGCAGGAGAATTACGAGATCGTATATTATCATTAGTTGTATTCAAGAATGATGCCAAAACTAAACTCGGACAATTGCGTGGTGGCGGACAATTGACCCTTGAACTGCTGTCACATCTTGATGAGGGCCTGGTTTTCCATAGCCAACCGGTAATATCCCCTATATCGAACCCAGAGGGAATTGCATCCTTGGATGCACAAGCTGGTGAGAATCTTGTAAGGAGAATGTTAGCAAGGGCCTGGGAAGATGGTAAAATCACAAAGGATGAGCAGCAGTTGATTACAGAGGTTGTTGATTTCCTCGGTATGCATCCTCAAAGGGTACGTAGAATATCTGATGAAGCTCGAAGACAGCAAAATGCTCCCCCACCAGAAGATGTTTACCGGGACATGTTACGTCAGGCCCTAGTCGATGGTCAGATAATTGAGGATGAAATTGCTTTATTAAAAACCATGAGGGAAGCATTTGGAATCGATCAAGCAACACACAATGAGTTGCTATCACAAGCCCAAGAGGATCCTGTGCTTGATGAGATTTCCGCAACGTATAGGGCCACTTTAGTAACAGCTCTGGAAGACGGAATGATAACAACTGATGAAGATGCTATGCTAAACACCCTCAGAGCAAAACTCGGAATAACCGATAATAAGCATGCTACGATGCTAGCTGAACTTCTTGACAGAGATGATTAAAAATTACACACTTAGGGGCAAATCAACATGGGAATGAGTGACATACAACACGAGACGCATGACAGACTTATGAATCTCCAGACTAAAATCAAAAATATTTCCGGAGATGTTGTTTTAGTCGGAGATATAATGCTTGACCGATATATACACGGTTACGCAAACAATCTCAATTCCAGAGCACCTGTTCCGGTATTAAAAGAGACTCACAGGCACAGCGATGTTGGTGCAGCTGCACACGTTGCTAGAGGTTTAGAGAACATTGGACTTGATGCGATTCTCTTCGGTGTTGTTGGGGATGATTTAGCAGGGTCTGAAATAATTGATGCCTTGGAAGAAGAAGAGGTTGAATGCGATGGTATCGCAATTATCGAAGACAGAATAACCACCGTAAAAACTAGACTAATTGCTGGCAGAGAATATTTGATTTCAAATCAACAATTAGTGCTTAGATGGGACATAGAGGATGATGCTGCGATAAGTTCAACTGCTCATAATGCGATAATCGAGAGTGCTGTTAATCGAATTGCAAAATCAGACGTTGTTGTGATATCTGATTACGGACAGGGAGTGGTGACTGATGAGGGTGCTGCGAAACTAATCACCGCTGCGAAACATGCGAGCGTACCTGTAATCTGTGATCCTAAATTAACAGGCTTGCACAGGACTAAGGGTGCTGACTGGGTCATCTTTCAGACTAGAGGGTTAGATTTGATGGCAAAAAGGATGGCCAGTAATGACTCGTCTCAAGCAGCAAAGATGCTAATACAGGAAAATAAGTGGAAGAATTTAATGGTTTTACAGGGTGAAAATGGTGTAACAATCTACACTGAAGATGATGTAGTATCCATACCCTGCACATTATCTGAACCGCGCGGTGTTATTGGCATTATCGATGCCGCTGCTGTTGCTGTTGCAGCGGGTGTGAGATTGAAATTGGAAGTAACTGACATCGGCCATCTTGCAAACGCAGCATGTGAATGTATAATGAGCGGGACACAGAAGTTCACTCTTACCAGCGACGATTTGGCTAATCGATTGGGTGAAGTCGCCTGGAGCTTGCAAATTTCTCAGAGGTGATTTCTTGAGTTTTTGGGTTAGACCCACTACTGCTGATGTTGGAATAAGAGCATTTGGCAAAAATCGGAATGACCTACTGAGAGAAATTACACTTGGTATGCAATCAATATTGCTAGAAGATCAGCAAGACACGAATTCCTTAATCAGGAAAAGTGCAACATGGAGAGTAAAACATGATGGGGATGTCGACATACTTGTCGTAAAGTGGTTAGATGAGATTTTGTATCGGAGTGAAGTTCACAATGAATTCTTGCTAGATTGCCTGCCAATTATTAAAGATGGCCGAATTGAAAGTCAAGTCTCATACGTTGACAAGAACCAGGTTGAATTAGAACTTGAAATCAAAGCGGTTACAACCCATGAGTTTTTGTTTCGAGAGGTCACTACCGGGGAAGTTGTTGATTCGGATTACGTAGATATTCCCCTATTCTACGGCCCGGGTTGGGTTGGAGATGTCGTCTTCGACATTTGAGGTCAAAACTATCCCAAGAATTAGGCCAATTGGACCCAACATCATGCAAGTTATGAGAATAGGTGCGGAAATCTGTAACGGCCTTTGAGCCCTTAACATTCGCATCCAAACATAGCGCCCTGCAAATGTATCCATTACAAGAAAATGTAACCACGCAAGTATTATCATCTCATCTGAAGAAAACAAGTCAATTACAATTACAGGTGTTGGCGTCTCAGTCCCAAGAGTTACCAAAACATTACCAAGATTTGGTAACAATAAACACGCATACGACAGAACCAAAGGAAATAGGCAAATTTTTACATTTCCTACAATCTTTTTGGTAATTTCACTTGAAGGTAAGAACCACATCATAATCCACAGAGGAAATATGTAAAAAGTGGAAAACCAAAATGTAATGTCAATTAGTTCCATGAAATCTTGGAACCTGTAATGATTGATAATACTTGCAATCAATCCAAGAGGTTGGTGGGAATTCCATGGGTGGACCCTCGTATTCATGAGCCAAATCCACTAACTTCCTCCGTCCCGTTTCCCCACGGCACCCATGGCCCCAGGTAGGGCTGCTCCGTTCCCGGCCTGACCTGTTCCCCCGGTTATCCATTTCCCGACTCCTTCCGGTTTCGGTGCATGACACCCGAGTCACGTGGGGGCGAGACATCGACGTCCGCCAGTGGGAACTCATGAACCGGCTGAGCCGCTCCTTGGCTTTCGGACCGCCATTTGCGATTTGCGGAAGAGGGCACGCAAACTCCCCTCCTATCCCATGTATCCGTCTGTGATGGGTTTTTTGAACCCACCGACTATCATTCACCAGTATCTTCTTCATATTTCGAGGGACAGCTGGTTTTTATTACCTCAGCTTCGAAAACCCAAACCTGACCGATTTTAGTTAATACTCCTTCAGCGTATACAGTTCGATTGTCATCCAATCCATTTGATACTGATGCGCCTCGATAATCCACTTTAATTTGGTTGGATTCACCGTGAAGAATAAATGTGTAACTAAGGTTGTCAATAGATCCGTCCAATACTTCTCCTCTGATAGCAATCTCACGTCCTTCAAGATTGTCTGGATTTTCCATTACCTCATCCACACTTCTTGTTGCCTCTGGCGCCTCAATCAGGAAGGTAGCAGTTAATGCAATTGTTAGGACTGCACCAATAATCAGAAGTTTAGCGCGATGCGTCAACATACCAATTCATCTCCTTGCTAGACCCACTGCCTCACTGATTCCGGATAAACCCTCGTTACGGACCTTCTTTTCAAGACCATTGATAATTTGTTTAATCGAACCTGCACCGTTAAACACCAATGTAGAGTATATTTGCAAAAGACAAGCTCCATTAGTTATCTTTTCCCAAGCATCATCAGCACTTGTGATTCCACCTACGCCGATTATTGGCCAACTGCCATCGGTATGATCTGCTATAAGACGAATAACTTCAGTTGAACGCACCCTCAATGGTTCTCCTGAAAGCCCGCCTGTCTCATTCATTGGTGGTTCTGAATTTGGTCGAGATGTCGTTGTATTGGTTGCAACGATACCAGAACAACCCAAGTTCTTGGAAATATCCACAATAGCCAAAATTTGTTCATTGGCCAAATCGGGTGATATTTTTACTAAAATTGGTTTATTTTCAGAATATTGTTTTACCTCTGTTATTATCCGTTCTATATCGTCACGATTTTGTAAATCCCTCAAATTAGGTGTGTTGGGAGATGAAACGTTGATTATGAAACCGTCAACATATTTTGAACACCTTTTTACTGTCTTTCCATAATCCAAGTGGGCATTTTTAATTTCAGTGATCTTTGACTTACCGACGTTGAGAAATACAGGAATGTCTAGTTTTGGGGTCTTCTCAAGCGCACTAGCCATCTTCAAACTGCCCACATTATTGAAGCCCATCCGGTTGATAAGAGCCTTGTTTTTATTGGACCGAAACATTCGTGGCTTAACATTTCCACTTTGCTCGTGTTCGGTAACACCACCGACTTCTATGAAGCCAAACCCAAGAGATTGCCACCCGATTAATGCATCTGCATTTTTGTCCATACCTGCCGCTAATCCAAGAGGGTTGTCAAATTTGAAACCTAGAGAATCGCAAGGGAGTTTTTTCGGTCTGTAAAGTGTTTTGAGTACAAACCTTCCTAAGGAAAATTTTGAAGTTAATTTTAGGGACGTTATCGCCCTTTTGTGCGCTTTCTCACTATCCATCAAAGAAACAATGGGTCTAGCAAACAGCCTAAAACCCAGTCCCATGAGTTATGCTCGGGTTGCGTATGCTTCAAATCTTACCCCAGTCTGGGCGTTAATATGGACATTACAGATGTTAGGTGGCCATCGCTAAGAGAATCTGCAAGAAGATTCCTAAGCGCAACAAACACAGTGCTATTTGTGCCTATTGAGATTGTAACTGAGGCTCATAGATTAGTTCAAATAATAGCAGATAACGTTCCATCCAAATTAGATCTACCACTGGTTAGAGCTGGAGATTTCTCTGTTGAAGGATTGGCTTCATTTGGAAAAATTGAGCCAAAATTAGACATATGCTGGGTTCCAGGTTGTAATTGGAATGATTTTTTTACAACTGTGGTCCAACTTCTGGACGCAGGTTATCCAGGATGTATTGGCTGCGGTGGTGTTAATCCGGATGAAGAGTGGAATGAAGCGGCCCGGAGAAGTCATTTTTTAGTGTTGAAAAATGACAAGAAAACTCTCAGGTACTAAAGTACCTGTTGAAAAACCACACAAACCGAGCCTTCAAGTAATGCCGATTTTCCGACATTAAGTCATGCCTGTCGTAATCATTGCCGAAAAACCGAGTGTTGCGGCAGATATCGCCAAGGTTCTTGGTGTAAGTTCCAAAGAGGATACGCACTACCATTCTGAAGACATATTAGTGACATGGGCGGTTGGCCATCTGTTAGAACTGAAAACTCCGGAAGAATATGATGAATCCCTAAAAAATTGGTTTAAATCAATCGATAAATTGCCATTCATACCAGAGAATTTTGAATTAAAGCCTATAAAAGGGAGCAAGAATAGCAAGAAGCAATTAACCGCTATTAAGAAAATGATTACCTCAAAAGATTGCTCTGAAGTAATCAACGCTTGTGACGCAGCTAGGGAAGGGGAATTGATTTTCAGACGAATAGTAGAATTTGCAAAAGTAAAAGTTCCTATGTCAAGAATGTGGCTCCAGTCACTTACGAAGGATGCAATACAATCATCTTACGATAACAGGTCGGCTTCTTCTGATTATCTACCCTTGAGAGATGCCGCAGTATCCCGCTCGGAAGCCGATTGGATTATCGGTATGAATGGATCAAGAGTTGCTGCAACATTTTTGCGAACCAATCGTAACGACAAGAAATCTCTATCATTAGGTAGAGTCCAAACTGCTACATTGGCAATGATTGTTGATCATGAAGTTGTAATCTTAGGACATAAACCTGAACCATTTTGGGAATTGGAAGCCTCGTTCGAGATAGGTGATGCTAGTTGGAGTGCCAGGTGGGAACGCACAGGACACAAGGATAACCCCGAAAAACCTGAATATAAAGCTCACAGAATACAAACTGAGGACGAAAAATCCAATATTGAGGGCATTCTTAGCAAAAGTTCAGATTTCACGGCAGAGCAAATCGAGCGAAACGCAACCGAGAAGGCTCCTCTAAATTTTGACCTCACTAGTCTTCAAAGAGAAGCTAATAACGTTTGGTCATGGTCTGCGAAAAGAACCCTATCAGTTGCCCAAGAACTATATGACACGCACAAGCTTACAACCTATCCAAGGACAGATTCTCGTTATTTACCCGAAGACATGATGGAAAATATTTCAAAAACTATTCGACAACTTGGAGCACAGGAAAGTTTTCAACCACATTCATCAAATCTTATAGAGAATGGACTTGCCAATGTGAATAGGAATTTTAACAGTAAAAAAGTATCTGACCATTTTGCGATTATCCCAACAGGTAAATTACCCGATGCAAAATTAAATGCAGACGCATCGAAATTGTATGACTTAATCTCACGACAATTCCTAGCTTCATTCCATCCCGAAAGCGTTTGGAAAGTTGAAAAAAGAATTGTAAAGAAATCTGGTCACCAATTCATCAAGGAGGCTAGACACCTGTCTACACCGGGGTGGAGAGCAGTAAAACCAAAAAAGCAGAAATTACCAGACGGGTGGGGCAAATTACCACAAAGCCCATGCAAAGTTCAGATGACTGGATTTGAATTTAAAGAAGAAAAAACAAAACCGCCGGGTAGACTCAAAGAAGCAGGACTTCTGAGATTAATGGAGCACGCAGGGAAGAAGATTGACGACGAGAATTTGGCTGCTGCCATGAAGGGGAAAGGATTAGGCACACCAGCCACTAGAGCGGATACGATTGAAAAACTCATTTCGAGAGAATTCATAAGACGTGGTAAAGGTGGCTCAATTCAAGCCACTGCTCACGGAATCAAGATTATCGATATTCTGCGTAAGATACCAGTAAACTGGATAACTTCACCACAATTGACTGGTGAGATGGAAGCGAGACTCGATCAAGTTCAGCGAGGAAATGAGACTAGAGAATCTTACATGAACGCAGTAAAGGCACAGGTTCAGGAATTGGTTGACAAAATTAAAAATCATGATAGGTCAATCCTATATCAAAATGAGGAACCTCTCGGAAAGTGCCCAGTCTGCTCTGCGAACGTTGTAGAAACAATGATTTCTTATATTTGTGAAAAAAATGAAGGCAGAAACAAAGGATGCAGCTTCGTGATGTGGAAAGACTCAAGCGGAAGGTGGTTTGATAGAAACACGACAACAAGACTTTTGACAGATAAATCAATTGAAAATTTGCATGGGTTTTTCTCTCGAAACGGAGAAGGATATGATACAGATGTTAAGATAGACGATTCTGGAAAGTTTGTTGTTGCAGGAGCGACTAAAGAGAGTGTCAAAGATACTGATTCTGAATTATGCGCTTGCCCCAAGTGTGATACGGGAACCATCAGAATCGGAACGACCACATATGCTTGTGACATACCTGAATGCAAATTTAGAGGGCTTAGCAAAAATGTTTGCAAAAGAGATATTTCTGAAACCGAAGCCAAAAAAATTCTCACAGAGGGCAAGTCAGATCTCATCGAAAACTTCGTTTCGAAAAGAGGTAAAAATTTCTCAGCATTTTTAATCCTCGAGAAAGATAAAGTTGGATTTGAGTTCCCACCTAGAAAACCTCCAGCAGACGCTAAACGATTCCCGATTGTTGAAGGCATAGTAGGTATATGTCGGAAAACAAACGTTGGAATTGTCGAGACTGAGACCCACTACATCGCTGAAAGTAATTCAGAGGGATGTAAGATTTCAATCCCTAGAGAAATTAGTAAAAGAGAGATTTCAAGGGAAGAAGCAAAACAACTTGTCGAAACTAACAAACTCGGCCCGTTCGATGATTTTACGTCAAAAGCTGGGAAGCCATTTTCTGCTTCTCTATACTTGAAAGCTAATGGTTCGGTCGGATACCGGTTTCAAAAATAGTTTTCTTGCACAAGGTTGACAATGTTGACACTATCAGAAGCTAACATGTACCAGGTTGTAATCATCGGCGCTGGGCCTATTGGTGGAAGACTGGCAACAGAACTTTCGTCAAGAGGGGTTTCAACTCTGATGATTGAGGAACACTCAGAAATAGGACGACCTTTTCAATGCGCAGGATTAGTAAATCCACCAGCAATGGAAATGGTTGGACTCCATGACACAATTTTGCAAAGCGTGGATGGGGCTCTAATTCATTCACCCTCAGGCATTCTAGTTCCTGTTGGCAAAGATGGTAGAACGCGAACACATGTTGTCTGCAGAAAGAGGTTCGATCAAGGCGTTGTAGCCCAAGCAATGGATGCTGGTGCACACCTATGGTTACTATCCAAACCATTGGACGCCGTGGTTACAGACGACTGTGTTAAAATCAAAATCGAGCGGGAAGGAAAAATTGTTGACATTGAATGCGACTTACTAATTGGTGCAGACGGTGCACACTCATGGACAAGGAGATATTTCAAAATGGGCAGACCCAAAGAAATGATGATTGGTTTCCAAACCGATGTTACTGGTATGACTGGTAAGGACAATTGGTTGGAAATGTATACAGGACGAGATTTCGCTCCTGGGTTGTTCGCATGGGTGATACCAACAGGAAACAATACTCACCGCATTGGGATGTGGGCTAGGCCGCAGGACCTTGATGGAAAAAGTGTTGAACAATGCTATCATGATTTAATCAACCACCCACTATGGAAGGAAAGATTTTCACAAGCGAAAGAAATAGCTAGGTATTGTGGACCAGTTCCATGCGGTATTATCAGGAAACCATATTCTGATCGCGTGATGGTTATCGGGGATGCAGCCGGAATGGCTAAACCTACAACAGGAGGAGGTATTGGCCCTGGTTTTAGACAAATCGAAGCTATAATAGACAAATTAGTTTACAGCATAGAAAAAAATAAATTGAAATCTAATCATTTAGCGTCAGTCTGCAAGCCTTTCAAATCATTCAAGAAAGAACAAGACAGGGCACGAGCACTTAGAGATTTACTAGTCTCAATCCCAAGTGATGAAGAACTCGATTCACACTTTAAAATGTTCAACAGGCCTGAAATTCTAGATTTAATAAATAAAGTGGGTGACATTGAACACCCGGTTCCCTTGGGAATGACGCTTCTTAGAAAAGTACCAGAATTTAGGAAACTTGCCGTCAGAGCAGGTTTCAAATTATTGTTCGCCTAGGTGATCGCATGGTTAAGATTCTACACAGAATTCGATACCCTCCCTTCGAGTCAACAAAGCTGGACGCAAGTAAAATCCCAGTTGTTGAATATGGATTTGAAATTGAAGGACCTGTCTTCCCCCCGTTTAAACTAGGAAACGATGATTCCTGGCTCGTTGAGCGAATTATCGATGACGAATATGAGATAGATACTCAATATCATGGAGAAACTCCCCAAATCATAGAAAAACAACGAACAGGATGGTATATGATGCCACACCCCATTCATGCAAAAGCAAGGAAGGTGATCAGTTACACTGTTGTTCTGTTATTATCTTGTTTGTTCTATCTTTTTACCACACCTCTGCAGTCGTCACTTGGTATCCCAACATTTGGAACCGGTAAAATACGGTTGGGTTTACTAGATTATCCTGTATTGGTGGTGATAGTAGTACCGATGATGATTGCTCCAATAATACTTCGAGTCGCTGCTAATTTGAGAGATCTGCGAAGGCAAAAATTCTTCCTCAGAAATTCACCACCACGTCCAAAAATTTCAGTTAAAGAAACTGTCTCAGGAGATGACTTAAACGGAAAAATCTCTATTGAAAACCCATTACCTGAATGGGAATCAATGACTTTATTCTGGCGTGTTGGTATCTTACCTCCTGCTAGGCACAAAGTATTCTCAGCTCTCGGCCTTAATCCAAACGGGCAACCTCCGCCAGGACTTACAACTCAACTTCCTCACCATTGGGAGAAAGGTCTTGATGATGGCACAGGTATGGGAGAGGATGCTCCTATGGAGAGACATGACGCTCCGGGAGGTGTGTTCTTGAGACCAATGCGAATAATGAGTCGTAGCGAAGGCAAGAATATGGACATACAAGGTGGCAATTTTTCATTAAAGAAACCACCCGGGAGTTGGCCTGGAACGGTTTACGGTGGCTTAGTTAGAGTACACTGGGAACTCATTGTGAATATCCATAGAGGTAAGGGTGGGCCCTTACTATGGGTTGAACCACTAATAGTTGACCACTTGAGTGAAACTACTCACAACAACGACATCAAGATTTTTGATGGTCGTAGTGAAACTTATACAATTTAATGGAAGGTTTCATTTGTAAGTTAGTAACTCACACAAACATGGAACAGAGGGTTGTCACCGCAATATTCCTTGTTGCTATCATGTTAGTATCTGGATGCTTCGGCAATGAACGGACAGAAAGCGAAGATTTGGAAAGCAGTGTAGAAAATAAGGTGACATTTGCTGAGATTTCAATAAACGATCAGTTTCCATCTGTGCAAGTCAACGAGATCCTGATAATCGAAGGGACAACCATTCTTCCACCGTATTTGATGGATGACGTCGTTTACACATATGAGTTTGAGACACCTACAGGATTAAGGAACGTTGAGTCGACTATTACAAAAACTGATACTGGTTTCAAAATAATCATGTCACCTGACGAACCTGGAGTTTGGAAAGTTAATGTCCTGATGATGCTAGATGAATATTTTGAGAACCCATATGATTCCGCATCGTTCAATGTTCTTATTCCCGATGAAGGTGAAACAATACTAACAACAGATGGAATTGTAACCATGGATAGGGCTGGAAATCTAGCGATATACGGCAGCGTATTCCACTCAAACACAAATACCTGCGAAATTACCGATGGGGTCAGTTCAGTCACCCCCGACGTGAATGGTAATTTTGCTCTTGATTTGGGTTATATCGAAAATGGATTCAATATTACACTAACTGCTAATTGCGGAGAATGGACTGACTCATTTGATACAAAATTAGTCAGAGTTTTGTTCCCGCCTGGAGGTGATATGGACGGAGATGGAGTCTCAGATGAGGCAGATAGTTGTCCAAACGGACACGGAGCTAATGAGGGTTGGAAGTCAAACCAGGCAACAGATAGAGATTCTGATGGTTGTCATGATTTCGAGGAAGATCTTGATGATGACAATGATTTAATTGCAGATATTGACGATGATTGCGTATCTGAATTAGGTTGGGTAAGCACAGCAGCAAGTGACCATGACAGCGACGGTTGTGCTGACTTGACTGAGGATGATGATGATGATAATGACCGTGTAATAGACACCTACGATCTTTGTGACAAGGGTGAAATTGGATGGGAGTCAAAACCCTATACAGACTGGGATGGTGATGGGTGTAATGACCTATTAGAGGATGAAGACGATGACAATGACATGGTTATTGATAGCGCAGACAGTTGTTGGCGAGGTTTTTCAAACTGGATTAGTGATAGTGAATTTGACTATGATGGTGACGGGTGTTATGATTTATCGGAGGATAGTGACGATGACAATGATGGAGTCGAAGACGTGAATGAGACTGGTGTAACATTAGATGAATGCCCAAGGTCACCCCTCAATGCTCAGGATGTTGATGAAAGAGGATGTGATGCAACGGAAAGGGACACAGATGGTGACGGTGTTGTTGATGCTGATGATGAATGTCCAGGGACTCCTAATGGTAACGGTGTGAACAGTGTTGGATGTGCAGACTTAGACGGAGACGGAATCTTCTCTAATGTTGATAATTGCTCAAACACAGAACAGAGATGGACCGTTGATTCAGAGGGTTGTGCGGTTTACCAGTTACCTGTCGACTGGAAAGAAAATGGCCACGGCGATGGAAGGATGGATACTGTTGCACACTTTTCATTACCCACTTTGGACGGAACATGGTCTTTTAGAAATGAGTGGACTGGAAATGATGTATACATTTTCTTGTTCAAGTATACAGGCACTTCTGGTAATGGCAACAATGCTGACTGGTCTAGTAATCCAGGTTCGATGATTAGACAATTACCTAGTAATGCTCACCTTTTCTACGGGTCCTTCGACAATTCATACAAGAATGACATTCTATCAAGAAAAACTGCGGTTGAGAACGCATTAAACCCTGAAGAGGAACTAAAATGGCAGGGACGCATACACTACATAGACCAAGATATGTCTACCGCTAGCGGGGGATTGGGGGATGTCATTAACAACTGGAATTCATTTTATTATGGTATTGATAGATTCCAAAGGGCAAGAGAGATAGGTTCAATCTATGCTTGGACATCTCAAAGTAATGATATAACACATTGGGCATACGAAGCACGAATGTACAATTATGAATTCAAGACCGAAATTAGGGAGAGTGATGCTAACATTCACAGTGTTACCATTGTGGATAAACTATGGCACTCTGGTGGCTGGGGAGGAGGATACACATCAACATATGAAAACGTGAGTATCGGACTGCCAAGTAATATCTCCTCTTATGACACTCTCGAAGTTTTCCATGAGCATGCATGTGAGGATCGAAGAGACAGATATTCCAATTCAAACGGCGGATACTCTGGATGTCATGAGTGGGATTACCTTGCATACATGAAAATTTGCGACAGGGACAACAGTAGTAAGTGTGGAACAGAATTTATGAGATGGATCACAACATATGGAAGGGAGGGGAGATGGCTAACCGATGTTTCTCCTTACCTTTTCATGCTTCAAGAGAATGAAACTAGGAACTTCAGGTATCAGGGTGCGAACAAAGGCATGCTTACTGTAAAACTATATTTCTCAAACTGGGATAAAGGGGAAATTAGTTTCGAAGGAGAACGTATGTTTACAGGAGGTCAATTTAATGGCCAATATAATAACGAGTCGACATACAAGCGCCAACACAACTTCACATCACTTTCAGATTATCACTCAGCCAAGATAGTGGCAACGATTACAGGTCATGGATTTAATCAGGATCAAGCTAATTGTGCTGAGTTTTGTGATCACGAGCATCACTACTATCTCAACGGCTATCAAGCATATGAGTGGCATCCGATAGTTGGCGATAACCAAGGTTGTGAAAAGGAAGTAGATAGGGGAGTGGTTGCAAACCAATATGGATCATGGCCATTCGGAAGAGCAGGCTGGTGTGCAGGCCAAGATGTAAAGCAATGGACATATGATATTACAGATTGGATTGACGATAATAGTACGAACAACTTGAGGTATCGTGGATTATACAATGGTCAGGAATATGTGCCTCAGGATACAAACGGTGGAGGCAGAAACATAGAAGCCAACATTTGGCTTATTTGGTATACTCAGAATTGACTGGGCGGAGGAGCAGCGAGGTCTTCCAGGTTAGTATTAGGCGATGGAGTTTCCAACAATTCATAACGAGAGTTTCTGCGGCGAGGTTTGAATCCCGCTCGAACTATTACATCTTGTAGTTCATTCTCACTTGCTGATATTTTTTCAGTTCCCGACGCTGAGACAACATTTTCTTCCATCATAGTTGAACCGGCATCATCGGCACCGCCCAGTAAGGCCATTTGTGCTACTGACAACCCCATTGTAGGCCAAGAGGCTTGAATGTGATCGATATTGTCAAAGAATAGTCTTGATATCGCAATGTGACGAAGGTATTCACTAGGTCCTGCGCCCAGCTCCAGACGATTTCGACCTCGATTCCTTCTGCCATAGACATTGTTCTCAAGCTGCACTGGCCATGCAACAAATGATGTAAAACCGTTCCCGTATTGGGAGAGACTTTCATCCTGAAGTTTTCTAACGCGGCGCATGTGTTCTATCCGATCACCAATTGATTCACCAAATCCAAATACATTGGTAGCACTTGTAATTAGTCCAAGCGATTGAGCTTCTGCCATTACCTTCAGCCAATTTGCAGGCGAACCTTTCTTTGGAGAAACATTTTTTCTTACATCATCAACAAGCATCTCTGCACCACCTCCAGGTAAACCATGCATTCCTGAGCCTTTCAGTATCTCCAATACGTCTAGTGTCGATATTCCTGTAACCTCTGAGATTCCTTCAATCTCAATAGGAGAAAAACAATCTAGGTCAATGCTTGGATGTAGTTTTCGTAAAGACTTGATTAAGTCCGTGTAAAAATCAATACCTAATTCGGGGTTTACTCCTCCTTGCATTAAGATTCGTGACCCACCTATTTGCTCAAGTTCTTTGACTCTTTGGCTAATTTCCTCAACCGTTTGGGTGTAATTTTCTTCATGTCCTGGCGGCCGATAAAATGAACAAAATTGGCAATTGATTGTACACACATTGGTGTAGTTTATGTTACGGTCGATAAGATATGTTACTTCTTCATTACCATTCATCTGGATTCTGCGTGCATTAGCAGCTCTTCTGATAGATTGTAAGGGTGCGTCACGGTATAGTATAACGGCTTCTTCTGGAGTCAATCTGTCTCCAGTTGAGGTGTGATTATCTAGGATTTTTCGCCAAGACATAGTTTCCACTCAACCAGACCCAATTAACGATTCAATATTAGTAATTGTTTTTGGGCAATCCCCTGAAAGTACTTCTGGACCATCTGTTGTGATCAAAATATCATCTTCGACCCTGATTCCAATATTTTCATATTTTTTCGGACATTCAACATCTCTTCTCCATGATCCAAAGTATAATCCTGGTTCAACGGTTATTACCATCCCCTCCTCAAGCAACCTTGGTTCCCCACCAGGCTTGTAAATACCCACATCATGAACATCAATGCCTAACCAATGTCCTGTATTGTGCATATACCATTTATTCAGATCCCCGTCGGGAGATAAGGCTTCATCCAATTCTTGGTCAATAACACCCAACTTTATCAGCCCCTTTGCCAATACCTCTCTAGCGGCCAAATGTGGTGCATCATAAGAATTACCAACCTTGCATGCTTCAATCCCAGCAAGTTGTGAATCCAGAACTAGTTGATAAATTTCCGCTTGAGATTCGCTAAATACTCCATTTGCTGGCCATGACCTAGTTATATCTGAAGCATAGCCTTCATACTCACACCCTGCATCAGTAAGGATAATTTCACCATCATTACAAATGTCTTTATTTTCTGTATAATGTAATATTGTAGCATTTTCACCACTTCCAATTATACAAGGGTAGGCGCTTCCAGTTGTTTTAGAATATTTGAAAAATCCTTCGATCAAACCTTCTAACTGATATTCTCCAATTCCTGGCCTCGTGTTTTTCATAGCAATAATGTGAGCTTGACTAGCGACTTTTGCGGAGTAACGCATCAATTCTACTTCTGCAGCGGATTTTCTCAGTCGCAATTCATTAATCATCTGGGATGGGTCGCAAATACTGTCTGGTCCAAATCCGTGTTTTTGACGTTCCCTCGATTGTGTTTTCATCTCAGACTCTACAATCTCATCGACCTTAGGATTTATTCCCAAGCGCATGAATACTCGACTGGACTTCCGGATCATTTTGGATAAATTATCATTTAATTCATCATACGAATAAGATTCGTCAACAGGCCAATCGTTTTTTGCCCCCTCCAGTCCAGGTCTTCTTCCCTCCCAGATTTCCTTCAGGGTATCGGAAGGTTGTACGAATAGAGCGGTTATCCAATTCCCATCTTTGTTGTAAGCACAAAACAGCGAATCTGGGTCCTTCCATCCACAGAAATACAACATATCACTGCTGCACCTGTAAGGATACTTGACATCGTTTGACCTTGTTGATGTTGGGGGATTAGGAATTACAATTAGGTCATTAGGCTTCAATTGTGATAACAATCTAGACTGACGAATGCGGTATTCTTCATTGCTTATACTGGCAGGTATTCGACCAACCTCCTGAGTATACACGTCCCACATGTTCCTTGGGTAGGAGGACTGATTATTCAGTGCTTTGTAGATATACAGTCAATTTTTCTTGTTGGATTGTTGAGGTTAGTATAGAAGTATACAGGCTCTATTCTTTCTCTTCAGAAGCCGATTCCCAT
>CESW01149695.1_pt1 | contig 25633 bp, 23 predicted proteins | sample 531171 | NCBI WGS metagenome assembly CESW01 (sample SAMEA2621859, study PRJEB7988) | marine metagenome | biome: marine biome (ENVO:00000447); feature: surface water layer (ENVO:00002042); material: "saline water (ENVO:00002010), including plankton (ENVO:xxxxxxxx)" | depth 5 m
TGATAGGGGTATCGATTCGATTCTAAAATGTATTCAGAAGAAAGCTATATCATAAATACGTTTTATACACGAATATTACCTGACAGTTTCTTTGCAACTATTGGGTTCATAGGTGTGATAGTATTGCTATTGCTGGCCTCTCCTAATTCGCTAAAAGCTCAAAAAAGTTTTGGGCAAGATCGAGCAGGTACGGAAGGTTTCCAGTTTACCAAAATTCCTGTTGATCCCCGTTCGGCTGCTATGGCAAATTCCAATATGGCCGACGCGATGGATGGCTCTAGTTTATATTGGAATCCAGCTCTATCTGCAGAAACGACTGGATCGGAAATTATGGTTAGTCATACAGAGTATGTAGCTGGCATTCAGCAAGATTATTTTAGTTATATCCAGCGGATAAATAGTTATGCAATCGGTGTTTCCGTTCAGTACTTAGGGTCTGGTGACATAATAGAAACTACCGAGTTCCAACCTTTTGGCACGGGCAGAATATTTTCAACCCATCACATGGCGGCTGGTCTTTCTATTGCGCAGAAGGTAACGGATTTGTTTAGTTATGGTCTAACATTTAAGTATCTGCTAGAGAAAGTAGAAGAAATTCAATATCAAACTGGTGCCATAGATTTTGGTTTTGCTTACAGAGTAGGAGATACAGGACTTCGATTCGCTGTGGGAATTAATAACTTTGGTTTGGATGCGGCACCCGATGGTAATACTCAAAGAGAATCCTTAGAGGGAGTTTTAGAATTAGAACCAGAAACTAATATATCGTTGCCGACTCGCTTCCATATTGGTGCTGCGTATGATTTGGTTGATAATCAGCTTAATAAAGTAACATTTACGGTCCAAATTACTAACCCGTCTGATAATGCTGAGCAATTGAATATAGGAGCTGAGTATAGTTTCATGGATCAATTTCATCTACGAACGGGCTATGAATACGGGCAACTAGAACGTATAATACCTAGTCTAGGCGGTGGTATTTCTACTCCATTCGCAGGCCATATATTGAGAGCCGATTATGCGTATACACGTTTTGAACGTTTGGGGCAAATTCATCGGATAGGAGTGAGTATAAGTTTATGAGAATAAACCAAATTAAACCTTTGATGAGAGCTTCAGCAACTTCGTTATTGGTCTTTTTTATGATTATTCAGGGAGGATGCAGCGATTTATTCAATACTAAGGACAATGCTGATACGGATGAAATTTTTGATGAGGGTAAAATTGATCCTCAACTAGAAAATATTGATGGTTATGCCCCGGTATTACCTTTTTGGGGTGGTTTTGATGCTCCTAATGATGTGCATGTTGGCTTTGATGAATTTGTATATGTAACTGATGCTAATGGGGTTCATTTATTAGATAGAGCGGATTTATCTCCTAGAGTGACCATAGAATTGGAAGGAGCGGAAGCAGTAACACAAGATCGACTATTGAATGTATATGTGGCAGCTAGGATCGACACCATAATTGAGAGTATTGATCCAACAATTATATGGAATCTGCCTGCTGTGTTTAAAATAAAAAATATGAATGGAGCAGGGCCTATAAGTTTTGTAGACACTCTTATTTTCCCTTTTGATGACGCGAGTTTAAGCACTTCTGCCGCTCAAAATTCACGCTTAAACCGAAGCAGTAGAGCCAATTATGAAAAAGTGAATATCACAGGTCTCAGCGTACTTGCCGACAATACCTTATATGTCACGCGAACTGGACCATTTAATGAGACTACTCAGGTAGCAGCCCCAGATAATACGGTGTTAGAATTTCACCGGGTAATTGTAGATGGTATAAAGACTGATAAGATGCGTAATGTGCGTCAAATAAGAAGTCTCAGTCCAAATGTACCATCATTGCGTAGTGCTATTGGACTAAGTAGTATAGCTACTTTTGTAGCACCACCTCAACGTGATACTTACACCGATAGTCGGAGTTTTTTAATTACGCAATCACAAGCCAATGTAGAAATTCCTTTTCGTGTATTATGGATTGATGTGGTCGAGACAGTCGATGGCTTGATTTACCAACAGAATTCACAATTATTAGCTCAGGATACTTCACAAGCAAGTGGGTTTTTATACGAAACCAATAAATTTCTAAATCCTCAAGATGTAGCATTTGGTGGGGATGATGACGCATTTATCTTTGTAGTAGATAGTGAAGTGCATCGGTTATACCAGTTTCAGTCTAATGGTCAAGAAGGCGTTCCTCCACCAGCAGGAGCGGATGATCAAACCCGTCAAATCACAGTCTCTTTTGGTGAGTTAGGTGCTGGCCCGAAAGAATTTAACATGCCTAGCGGAGTGGCATACTTTCGTCGTGTGGTCTACGTAGCAGACAAAGGTAATAATCGTATTTCTCGGTATAAGTTAACTTCTGATTTCGAATAAGAGAATATGAGATAGGCCTAAGCTTAGGCATACGAAGCATGCGTTTTAGGCTGGAATGAGTGTGTTGATGTCGCTCTTTTTGGTGACTTAGGCTGCCATTACTAATACCGACCGTTTAGATTCACCTTCTGGCTTCTAGCGAGGTATAGCACCCATCCCCAATCATGGCAGCCTTGAAATTTTTGAGGGAATTTTGTTTGATAAAGGTAAGTTAAATAAATGTATTTAAATATATTATATGTCCATAGATTTTTACAATAATTTGGATTGTATCTAATCAAATTCGGCTGCATATTTTACCTCTTTAATTCAAGAACAACTCATTCTATTTTCCGCTATGCCTTACGTTGTTACAGAACCATGTATTAAATGTAAATACACCAACTGTTCGGCGGTTTGCCCCGTTGATGCTTTTCGAGAAGGACCCAATTTTTTGGTCATAGATCCTAATGAGTGCATTGACTGTGATGCATGTGTTTCAGAATGTCCTGTTGAGGCTATTTACCCAGATGATGAAGTACCCGAAAAGTGGGAGCATTTTATTGATTTGAATGAACGCCTTGCCGAAGAGTGGGAAGATAATGTTATCAATGAAACTAAGGATGCATTACCTGAGGCAGATGAGTGGGCAAATAAAGAGGACAAAGATGATCAGCTCCAAGAAAAGTGGTAAAGTTGCTGAGTGAGGTAGTTTTGTATACATCATCCTACTAAAACTATGCTAGCTCTTGACCTTTTTCTTGCTAAACAACATCCATCTATTATGGGAGTACTTAACGCGACTCCAGATTCCTTTAGTGATGGAGGAAAATTTAATCGAATAGATGCTGCTTTGCAACGTATTGAAGAAATGATACAACAAGGAGCTACGATTATTGATATAGGAGGAGAATCCACCCGGCCCTATGCCCCTGTTGTTGAAGAATCAGAAGAAACAAATAGAGTTATACCTATTTTAGAAAGTGCAGTATCTCGATTTTCCGATCAGGTACTTTTTTCTATTGATACCACGAAATATGGGGTAGCAGAGCGTGCCTTAAATGCTGGAGCCTTAATTGTAAATGACGTAAGCGGACTTCAGAAGTCTCCAGCAATGGCAGGATTAGTAGCTTCATTTAATGCGGCATATATTCTTGTGCATGCCCAAGGAAGCCCCCAGGATATGCAAAACAACCCAAGTTACATGCATACAGTTACAGATATTGTAAATTTTTTAGCACAACGAAGCCTGCTTCTACAGCGGGAAGGAGTAGAGCATATTATTGTAGATCCTGGTATAGGGTTTGGAAAGACCCTGAATCATAATCTGCAGATTATTGCAGGACTTGACAAAGTGGTAGAAATTGGCTTTCCTGTATTATTAGGAGCTTCTCGAAAATCTATGTTTGACCAATTGTTAGACGGTCGTGAGGTAGAAGGGCGATTGGCAGGAACGCTTGCAGCACATTATCACGGATTAATGCAGGGAGTGCGTATATTACGCGTACATGACGTACAAGAAGCTAGTGATAGTGTACAGGTGTTTAAAGCCTTACAAGTAGCTAAACAAACAGAATAGAATATTAGCTCTTGTATGAGTATTTTCTAGCTATATATTCGGTTGGTCGAAGCTATGCCTATGACACGAGATATTATTAATCGTAAACTACCTTTTTGAATTGAATCCTCTAGGTTTTCTCGATTTTGGATTATTAGATTTTTTAGAGACATTAGTTATTGCAGGAGCTTTAGTTGGTGTCTATCGTTGGATCCGTGGAACCTACGCTATACGTGCGGGTGTGGGTATTTTATTTCTGTTACTTATAAATTTCATTATTCGATTATTTGGATTCACCACTATCGATTTTATTCTAAGTGCAATTCTTGATGTTGGTATTCTAGCCGTATTTATAATTTTTCAGCCCGAAATAAGAAGTCTTTTGTACCGAATAGGGCAGAATCCATCTATTCGGTTATTTGGCGGTAAGTCCAGCACTGAGCAGGTTATCGATGAGGTTATAAATGCAGTTAAGTATATGTCGAAAGAGTATATTGGGGCCCTTATTGTATTTGCTCCTCCATCTGGCGCCTTGAATTTTGACAACACTGGGACACAACTCGACTCGGCGGTAAAGCAGAAATTATTGGTGAGTATTTTTAGAAAAGAATCCCCTTTACACGATGGTGCTGTTATTATCCGTAATAACCGCATTACTGCGGCAGGTTGCTTTTTATCTTTATCCGAAAATCCTAATCTAAGTAAATCTTTAGGCACTCGTCACCGAGCTGCAATTGGTATGTCCGAAAATAACAATATGTTTGTTATTGTCGTCTCAGAAGAAACTGGACGTATATCAGTAGCTCAAAACGGTAATTTAAATAGTGGACTTAGTATCCAACGCCTCCGTAAAGAAATGGAGAGTAGTTTTTCTTTGACAAAGTTTAAAGAAGAAGTGGCTTTTTCAGCGCCACAGAATGAAATGAATCTAAAATAAATTAGGCTTGGTAACCATCACCTGCTCTCCATTACCCAGAGTTACGTTCTAAGAAGTGAGTATTTCCTTGTACTCTGTAAAGACTTCTAGCAGTCTGAACGGTACCTTTTCCGTAACGATTATTAATTCGATCAATGGCCTGATAGCGCTGAATATGTTCGGCTTCGTCCCGGAAAAAAAGATTCATTTGGCTAGTTTTGTCCATATTTTGAGTGCTTATAGTTAGATTACGAATAGCTATTTTTCGGTGGCAGAAGGATTCAATGAGTTCAGCTAATTCTTTCATACATTCATCATACACATATTTGGTAATATAAGTAAAACTAGGAGTGACAAAGCGAAATCCTATGTTAGGATAGTTATTTTTATCAAATCCAATATGCCCTCCAAAACTACTCGAACGAATACTATAGGCCCGCATTCGGTAGCAGATCATTTCGATTCCAATAGCTAGTTCACCTTTGATGGCTTCTGGGTCGGTGCTTCCTTCGGAAAAGGTATGGCCATAACTAACACCCCACTTAGGTGAATATTCATAATTTTCTTCGAGTATTCGACCTTGGTCCTGCCCAGTAATCGTTTCAAAAAGCATACGCCCAAAATGTGGCCCAAATAAACGTATAAAGGTGTTGGGTTCATTGTGTTTGACCACATCTCGTATGCGCTGATACCCTTCGGCTAGGAGATGCTCATAACGCCTGCGCCCTACACCCCAAACTTCCTTAAGCGGTAATGGGTGTATATACATTCGTTCATCTTCATTACTCAGAACAAGAGAAATACCTTTAGGCTTATTTAAGCCGCTGGCTAGCTTAGCATAGGTTTTGGATCGAGCTATTCCAATAGACCCATATAGTCCTGTGGTTTCCACGATGTCGCGCTGCAGTTGTTGAGCAAATGTCTGGATTTGAAGCTCTTCTTTAGCTAAAAGGAAACTTGCGTCCATGAAATACTCATCCATTGAATAGCGCTCTATTTGATGTGAATATCGATTCATGATATGATGTACCTGCGTTGATATAGCGGTATAACTAGCATAGTCTACTTGAAGCATGCAAATGTAAGGGCAGCGCTTATAGGCCTCATAGGCGCTCATTCCTGTCTTAATACCCATAGAACGTGCTTCATAAGAAGAGGTGGCTACAATACCTTTAACAGTTCCATTTTCTTTTCTCCATCCACCTATAATCAGAGGAACTCCATACATATTCTTTCGGAGTTGCTCTACTTGTGCGTAAAAGCAGGCAAAGTCAAAATGCAGGTATAATCGGTTTTTACGATGGCGATGTTGGTGTTCTGGATACACCGTATTGTAGAGAGTAATACGATGTACATCTTGTTCAGCTTGGTAAGAAAAGTCATTTTTTTTAGGCATAAACTACTCTACTATTGATATGTACAATATATGTGCTTAATTTAAAATGACCAAATGAAAATTGGTCATGAATAACTTTCCACTTATAGAAATGCTCACTTTTTTTCCCCGCTATTCAGAGGTGCATACTTTTGATTGGAGGCATCGTTATGTACGGAAGGTGCGTCAAATTAGGTCCTGTCATACTAAGATGCTGGGAGGAGTACCGCATTCATTTTTTAGTATTACAACTCAACATGGGGAAGTCATGGATATGCGATTTAATCACGATGAATTACTCTGGGATATAGTAGCACTGCCTGGATCCGATTCACCTGTACATAGCGAAGATGAATCGCGTCTAGTTATTGATCGGGTATTGGTACACCAGCAACGACACAAACACCAGCCTTCGCTGGCTCACCGTATGTGCCCTATTCGTTTTGAGTGGCTTCCTTATGCTCAATGTCTACGGCAGAGCCCTATTGAACATGCCAAAATAGACCGTATGCATCCGTATCGTTTTTTAAAAGGGAAAAACAGTTCCTATCAAATCCACAGCGTAGAAACGCGTCATTTAGAAGATGTTATGGTTACTCGGCACTTACATTATATTGTTGAGGATACCGAACGTCGGTTCTATCATGTAGTATACATACTGGATCAAGGAGATTGGCGCTTTATACAAGAAGTAGATGAGCAGTTCTTATTTCATCGGCCTGCACCTTAAAAGCGAGTCAAACAGTACTATTAGAATAAACGTAACTCGGGTTGAATAAGATGGGGGCTGTTGTTACGTACGTTCCCAACAGCGGTAGAAACGATGTGACTCTTTAGGCTATCGTCGGGGTAAGGATCCAATAGATAATTTAAACTATTAAAATCTTGTTTTGGATCCAACCATGTGCCCCATTCAGATGGATCTAAAAAAACTGGCATCCGATCATGAATGTTTTGCATGGTTGTATTGGATTTTGTGGTTAAAATGGAAAACGAATAATAGGAACCCAAAGGACTTAGGGGAGAATAAAAACCAGCTGCAAAAAGAACAGAGTTATTGGATGCTTGTATATAGTGGGGGCTTTTATTTCCTTTTGCACCTGACCACTCATAAAATCCATTCATAGGAATAAGGCATCGCTGCGTAGATACTGATCGCCACATAGATTTTTCTACAATTTCTTCGGATCGGGTATTAATGGGTAACAGGGGCCGACTTCCTGCCTTCGGTTTCCAACCCATAAATCCCCAGTGCATAAGAATCTGAATAAATTGGTTGTTACTGGTGTTAAGTGAAAGAATAACCGGCACAATATGGCTGGGTGCTATATTATAAGAAGGTAATGTGCGGCCAGTTTCTTGTAGACACTCATTTTTAAAAATCCCTTCTGTTTCGTTTGGTTGTGAAGATCCACTTAATGCGTCTATGGTATTAAAATCACTAAAAAGAGTGTATCGTCCACACATTAAATAAAAAAGCAGTTTAGTAAAAAATCCGAAGTACGATTCGTCTATTTTTTGCGCGATTTTCTACGATGTTTTGTCCAAATTCGTCAGTATGGGGTGCAGTAGGTAAGGGTTGTGTATCTGCATATCCTGATGCTTTGAGATTGGAAGCTTTGTATCCTTGATTAACAAGAAATTTAACTACCTCAGAGGCTCTAGCAACAGAAAGTTCCCAGTTAGAAGGAAATCTTAGCGTATTTATAGGAACATTATCTGTATGCCCTTCGATATCTACCTTAAAATTGTAAAATGATAATCCATTTAGAGCGTCAGATACTTTACGAATAATACCCTCGCCTGAGGGTAACAATTCGGCGCCACCTGAGATATAGAGTGAACTACTATTAAATGTCATCACAATCTCTTTGGTAGTCAAATCAATGTTAACTAAGCCTTGATTACGTTCAGGGGTTAGAACAGAATCAAGATCAGCTTTAATTTCTGCTAATGGTGTTTTTTGTATTTCAGTACCCGTGACTTCTGATCGCATACCTTCTTTCATTTGGTCCCAAAGGGCTTGATCAGGGGTACTTGAAGCAATTAGAATAGCAAAAAATGCAAGCAGTAAAGTGATCATATCACTGTATGTAAGAAGATATTCAAGATCTTCTTCTGCTTCTTCGATTTCATTAGCGCTCATAACAAACTTATTTAAATTGTTATTCTACTAGGATTTTTATTCTTTGTCTTTACTTTTACCATCTTTCTTTTTGAAGTCACGCTGTAAAAAAGTGCTAAGTTTATCCTGAACATAAAATGCTGTTTTCTTTTCATTAATTAAAATGATTCCTTCGAGCATGAAAGTTTCTCTAAAACGATTTATAGAGGCTGAATTTTTAATTTTCTCAGCAACAGGATAAAAAATGAATCGAGAGAGTATAATTCCATATAGTGTAGTCATTAAAGCAGCTGCAAGTCCAGGCCCCATGGCAGAAGGATCGTCCAAGTTACTTAGCATATCAATTAAACCAAACAATGTACCAAACATACCAAAGGCAGGGGCTGCTCCACCCATCGCTCGAAGAACATCAACAACAACCATTTGCCTAAAAAAATTTTCTTGGATATGATTAGTTCCGAATTGACGAATGTCGTCACTTGAATAATTGGTACTTAAAAGAGAAAAAAGATATCCTTCTAAGTACCCACCTCGTTCTTCTTCTAATCTATCTAATGCATTAACTCTATCTTTTCTGATTTCATCATTCCATTCAACAATTGATTCAAAATCTCTTTGGAGAGATTTTTTGTTTGCACCTGCTTGACTAAAAAAGTATCTCACCCCAGCTAAAGCTTTATTTACATACCTTGATTGAAACGTTATATAAGAGGCCATAAGAACCCCACCTATAACAATAACCATACTAGGTATATTCACAAATTGGGTGTTAATGCCATCAGTATAAGTTGTGGTTTTGATTGTCTCCAATACACCAAAAATTATCATTGCTAAACTAATGACTGTACCGATCATTGAGCCAATTGAAAATTTCATTTGTTACTGTCCTCCACGGATCTCTTGTATTAAAGTTTCTAATTCAGGGATACTAGGGATTGGAATATTTGGATCCATTTGGACTGCTCGATTCCAATTAGCGCGGGCTGCCGTAATATTTTCTAACATAAAAAAAACAGTTCCTTTCAGGGCATAGGCGTCTGCGGTCTCTTGTATTTCAAGGGTTTTGTCAACAAATTCTAATGACTGTCGATATTCTCCCAAATAGAATAAATCTTGGGCTTTTCGAAAGTTAGTAAGTAGAGACTGTATATCCCTAGCTCTATTTTGTACAAGACTAGAGTCGATTACTACGATGGAATCTTTATCGACCGGTCTCATACCTCTTAAATCTAAATAAAATTGTTCTCTAGACGGGTCTAGTTTAATCTGAATATTTGAACTTTCATTTAAATAATTAACAGTAATGACCTCTTTGGAAGGTGAATTATCTGAATCAATAGAACTCGTTATACGAGGTGAATTTGAAAGTGCTCTTGGATTTGGATTCGTAGGCTGACTATTTGAACTGCTTGATATAGACTGCGGTGTTGCACATCCAATATGCATAACGATAAAAAGCACAATTATTGTTGTGAATTTTTTTTCCATGAAAAATAGGCTATTAGAATCGAATAACTGCATGAAATCCAAATCCAGTTTGTTTATAAGTTAAACGGTCTTTATTTGCTAATTTTATTGTTTCGCCAGCAAGCATGAGATTACCAAAAACAGACAATCCAATATTTTTACTTAAATTAAATTGCAGTCCAGGTTCTAACACAAACATTTCGCCTTCTTTATTCCCAAGTGGAAATTGCGTATTTAATTTGGAATAAAATACTACACGATATTCGTCTATATCTGCAACTTTTTCTGATATAGCTTGATAATAGATTAATCCCAATTCGAATAGCGAAATATCGAATAATGTTTGTTCTCTGTCTCGAGATCTAACTATGTGATAACCAGCACTAAAACCAATATAAGAACTATTTTTTAAATCTAAAGGCTGTCTGTAGGTAAATGTTACGCTGAAATCAGTAAGAGCTTGTCTTAACAGAGTATCAGCTTGATGTGAGAATGCGTTTGCTGTGGAATCAGCACCAGCACCAGCACCAGCACCAGTACCAGTACCAGTAGTGTCGTTACTTGTTGTGGATGTTGCATATTTATTTCGGTACCAACTATCAGAGGCTTTATTACTAATGCCAAAAGTAACTAGTTTTTGTGTTCCTTGATTTAAAGTAGGTAAAACTATTGGAGGGTTTGAAATAAACGAATTACTCCATATCACTTCGCGTGATTGAGGATTCATTACACGGATACTAATAACTAGTCCTTCAGGTTCTCTTCGTTGTAAACTTAACTCAACAAGACCTTGGACACCATATTTATAGGCAATTTCTTCTAGCATCTCTGGGGATACATCTGCTAGGGAACGTCCTTGCATATTTAGAATTTGTAGAGTAGAATCGTTCCCTACAATCTTAAGTTTATCGTTTGGTTCTAATTCAGGAGGTGATAATACGGTAAGCCCAGCATAATTGCGCATAGAATACTCGATCTCTGCACGTATGTATTCTACCTCTTCATTTGTGAATCTAAGTGCTGAATAATTAATTTTATAGATAGCTATACGACGCACTGTGGCGGGAAAATCAGCTAAATTTGGATTTAACTGTTCTTGGATTTTTTCAATCATGTACGGATCACCTTGTTCATAACTAAAAATCTGAGCAGCGACATAGTAAGAATCAGTCAAAGCTCCAAGAATGAAAACGATAAGTAGATTGAATAATTTTTTCATTATCTATGCGTCTGTTTTCATTTTTCGACGTACTGCATAAAGAATAGTTTTTTGGGCATCTTCAACCTCTGAATTAGTCGCTTCAGAAGGCATTTCTATTTCACTGAGTATGAGTTGTTGATCTCGTTTGGTACGGGATTTTAAAACTTTCTCTCGAACTGCTGCAGGAGCAGTACGTAGGGCTAAAATAAGTGTTTCAGAGGGTATTTCGTCAAGTGCTGATTTTATTAATTCAATTTTTACTTTAGGTAAATCATCAAAACCGATAAAAAACTTTTTAATTTTTTTAGCTAATTCTAAATCTTGTTCTGCAATTGAAGCAACGTATGCATCTTGTTCAGACAGTGGCATAGTTTCAATTGTATTTAGTATAGTTTCTACACCATCTGCTGCAACGTATTTCATGTCTGAGATTTCTAATGCTTTGTTAGAGAAATGAGAAGCAACTTTTTTATAAACTGAAATGGGTATGTTGTTAATTTTTCCCATCTTGAGAAGGATTGATATACGCTTATCATCATCCATTTTTTGTAAAACAACTCCAGCTCTTTCACCTGCAACCTGTGCTAATAAAATTGAAATCATTTCCTCAGACTCATCTTTCATTAAATGAAGAATTTGTTGATCTGTTAACTGATCGACAAAGTCGAATAGGCTGTTTTGCGACCCTTCAGCATCTGTAGATGCTTTATATGTCGTAATGCTGCTTCGGAAATTTTCTGTTTCACTTATCCTTTCTTCCAAAGTAAGGGCGTCAAAATTATTAAGACCAAAATTAATCATCTCAAAAGTATTGGAACTTATATGAGGCTTTAACATTTTCAACAGCGTCTCGTCTACACTTATAAGGCTTTTTACCGCTTTCGATACACCCTGTTCTTCATCATTTTCAATCCATTCGCTTATTATATTTGCAACGATTTTTGGTTTACTAATACACATATTTGCAATGAAGGTTTTGTCTCCTTCGAATTTTGCCATTTCTCTTACAGTAGGCCCTTTTTGAGGTTCTGGTGTTTTAAGTTCTGTAATGATAGGTTGAGAATTTTGTAATACAGGTGTAGTTTGTCCCATGTCCTGCATAATTTGTTCTTCATCTTTAGCTTTGGTTTTTCTTGAAATTGCCATAAATAATGCCAGTAAGAATAAGATTCCTAATGCAATAATTATAAATATTAGATGCTCAGGATTATTCCAATCAATTCCTAAGAACATCTTTTTTTCTCTTTCTGCAACTACTGTTTGTATTATTGTGTCTGGCGTAAGTGGGAACATACTATTCTCGATAACCTCTTCTCTTTCATTATCTTCTTCTTGCTCTTCTTCAATATCATTAATTTCGTTGTTTGTATCTAACAACGCCGCGGGATTTGGTGCAGTAGATTTTTTAACATCTTGTGCAATAGCTCGGTTATTGCGCGGAAATACTTTTCTGCTAACCGATATTATGTCTCCACGAAATTCATCGGCATTTGCAATTAATATAACGGCTTCTTCCACAAAATCTACATCCTCATTACTATAAGAGGTGTCAACGAGTACTTTTATATTGAGTCTAGTAAGTTGGAAGCGAGCATCAAATCCTGAGGCTCTCAAACTATCCTGATTAGATGACCTATTCTTTTGTATATTTGGTGGGATAAAAGGTAATCCTGGTAAATTTTCAATTTTAATGTCTTCTTGTGGCTGTATAATCTCATATCCTTTAGGGACTAAGATTCGCTCCAATGTCGCCTTAACATCTACAATAAATGTACCTTCTCGATAATAATCTGAGAGTGCATTATCTAAAATTATTTCATAGTACCGTTCATATTTAGCAGTTTCTTCTTGGGCATCTGCAGACAATGTTTGTGCAGGCAAAATTTGCCCGATTACAATAATACTCTGAAGCGCAATAATGCCCGTAAGAGCAAGAAATTTAAAGTATCCTGCCATGATTTAACCCCCGCAGAAGGTAATTTATTTAAGCCTAAGTATAGATGATGATATGTACATCGCTAAGTATGCGAAAATTTTTCCAGTTTTCCACATTATTGAATAAAATAAGTAGAATATTGATTTAATGATAATATTCTTCAAAATTATTGATGTTTAAATACTTAGACGAGAATAAATCTCACACAGTGTCATTATTTATCTACTTATCCACACTCTAGACCACAAAAGAGCACTCAAGTTATGTATGCACTGAACGGGATTTTACTAAGATGAAAAAGCCAAAGCGTAAATTTTCATTTGCTTAACCATAGAAGCCAAACCATTAGCTCTCGTTGGTGAAAGATGTTCATGCATCCCAATTTCAGTTATGAAGGTAGGCTCTGTTGAAAGAATGGCACTTGGGGTCTGATGGCTATATAGGTGGACCATCAATGCTACCAGTCCCTTTGTGATAGCGGCGTCACTATCAGCCTCGAAAATGATTTTACCATCACTGAATTCGGCATGCAGCCATACTTGACTTTGACAGCCCTTTACTATGTTATTTTCTACCTTTTTGGAGCTATCAAGATGGGGTAGCTTAGAACCAAATTTAATTATGTACTTATAGCGCTCAGTCCAATCTTCAAGCAAACTGAATTCTCTGACAATTCTATTTTGGATGTCTACAATACTTACCTTTGACTGCGACATATCGACGCTTAAATCTCTTTTAACTCTAACTTACCGACTGATTTTACTGATAAAATTTTATTGTTATTATCATCTTTTATAGGACTAAATGACTGATATATTGTCTGGTAATCATCAGAATCTGGGATTTTATAGCGAAATAATTCAGATACCGTTTTCCCTTCAAACGCATTACTTAGAGCGTGCTGTATCATGGCAACGTCGTCTGGGTGTATAACACTACCTAATCCTTTTTCAAAAATATCATCAGAGCTACATCCTGTGACTTCTTCGAAGGCTTCATTTATGTATTTACAATTAAAGCCTGATTCATCTTTAGAAAATTTCAGAATAAACTCTTCTCGTTGCTTAAGTAGCGTACCAAAATCAGTATTAAAAATTGCCTTTGCTGTTTCTTTTTTCTCTGTAACATCTCGCTGATACGATACCCAATGAGTCACCTCTCCTTGAGTATTCATTAAGGGATGAATATCCCACTGGTTGATAAACTCTGAACCGTCTTTACGATAATTAATGGTATGACCAAAAAAGGCTTGACCTTCAATTAATCGTCTTTTTAGCCGTTCTAATATAGATCGGTCTGTTTTTTCTCCTTGGAGTATACGAGGTGTTTTTCCTAGTACTTCTTGTTTTGTGTACCCAGTCATACGGGTGAAGCCGTCATTTACGTAAATAATTTTTGGTCCTGGTTTCACTAAACTAAGCTCGGTGATAATGATGGAATCATAATCGTTTCGAATCGCGCTTTCTAACAGCTCCAATTGATGTTTTAGTACAGCAATTTCATTTGCTTGTGACTTAAAAGCATCTTCTAGCCTTATTTGTGCTTCAGCGTCTTTTGTAATTTTCTTGATGTCGTCTATTTCAAATGATTTATTGTACTTCATAGGGCCACTTTGATCTCGAGCAGTTTACATATTAGTAGTCAGCACATAAACGACTAATTATGATCAATCATTCCACAACTTCAAACAAATAATTAATGCTCTATATGAGTTTATATGGGTACAATTGCAGAATAAAAAAAGGGGGACTATTGCCCCCCTTTCCTCACTCACTCATCGAAGTAGCAGCTTAGCTTAGCTAAACTGCACATTCTTTAATATTCAATTATAATCAGCTGTTACATATATACAAATTGAATTTTGTCAATCGCTCAAACACATTTATTATTATTGCAGAAAAAAAACATTTGTAGCTAACAGGTCATAAGTGATTATGCTAATATAATATTGTAAGCGCTTTTTTGCTAATATAAAGTGTGTTTTTATACATATTTTGTTTATCAAGTGCTATTCTAAACAGGCTAAAACCTTAAAATGAACGGTTTATCAATTATTAAGTAGTGAGCGTGTGAACTCTTGAGCTGCTTCTAGGATACTTATCTTACCAGATTGCATCTCTTTTAAGAGCATGTTTTTGAGAGGAGTAGAGTGTTTAGCTGAATGTAAATATTGAAGCCAATAAAATTCACTTAATTTTTTGAACCATTGTTTTTGTTGCATTTGTCTTTTGTGCTCGTAGTATCCAATTGATGTAGCTTGTTCCAGGAATTTAGTTACAGCTTGCCAACTTTCAGAGATTCCAGTCTCTTCGACGGAACTAACCCCAATGATTGGTACTTGGTAATTCTTTAAGGAATGAGTGATCAGTTGAGATGTAGATCGTAATGATTGAAGGGTTTGTTGAGCTAGATATTTAGTGGCCCCGTCCATTTTATTCACTAGTAAGACATCAGCAAATTCTAATACTCCTCGTTTAATTCCTTGTAATTCATCTCCACTACCGGGTTGATTGAGTAAAACAAAGCAGTCAACCATATCCGCTACTGCACCCTCATTCTGACCGATTCCGACGGTTTCTATGAGGATGACGCTATAACCAGCTAATTCGCATAAGCTCATGATTGATTGAGTTGCATGCGTGACTCCACCAAGAACTTGTTGGGAAGGTGAAGGGCGTATAAAGGCATTAACTTGGGTACTTAATCGTTCCATTCTAATTTTATCACCCAGAATAGAACCACCAGAAACCCGGCTACTAGGATCTACAGCTAACACGCATACTCGGAATCCTAAGGAGAGTAGATGCATTCCTAAAGATTCTATGTAGCTACTTTTTCCTACCCCAGGAGGTCCGGATATCCCTACTCTAATTGTTGGAGTATGACCATTTTTATTAAGTCGTTTTAAGGCTCCATCAAGTAGGTCCCGAGCCCGGTTTTGATCTTCTATACAGGTGCTTTCTACGAGTGTGATAGCCCGAGAAAGGCTTCGTATTTGCCCTTTTTCAATGGAATTTATCCATTTTGAAATAGCAGTATGAACACTATTTTTTCTCATTCTTAACTTGAAATAAATCGATCTTTCAAAGCTTCAAATATAGATTCTGCCGCCTGGATTATTGGCGTTCCTGGACCAAATATTGCAGTTACCCCATCTGATTTCAATTGAGCATAATCTTGTTCCGGTATCACACCGCCAGCCACAATGATTATGTCATCGACATTTTGCTTTTTAAGCCCCTCGATTAATGTCGTTATTAAGGTTTTATGTCCACCGGCTAGACTTGATATTCCTATAATATGCACATCATTTTCGATGGCTTGTTTTACTACTTCATCTGGTGTGGAGAAAAGACTTCCCATATCAACGTCAAATCCCAAATCTGCAAAAGCAGTGGCAATGATTTTGGCTCCCCGATTATGGCCGTCTTGTCCCATTTTTACAATGAGCATTCGAGGTTGACGACCTAGTAATTTTGCTAAATTTAATACTTTTTCTTTTAATTGCTTAAATTCTGAATCTTGTTCATACACTTTGCTGTATACTCCTTTTATGGTGGAATGATGTGCGTTATATCGTCCCCAAACACGCTCTAGAGCCTCTGAAATTTCACCTATGGTAGCTCTAGCTCTAGCGGCTTCAACGGCGACGGATAAAATATTTAGCTTAGATGATTTAGCCGCTTTTTCTATTGCACTCAAATGGGTTTTCACTAGTTCATTATCCCTATTCTTTTTAAGAAGAGAGAGTTTCCTTTTTTGAGATTGGCTGACTCTTGAATGATCAATGTTTCGAACATCCATAGGTTCTTGATCAGGGCTTTTGTATTTATTTACTCCTACAATCGTTTCAATTCCCTTGTCAATACGAGCTTGACGAATGGCTGCGGAAGCCTCTATTTTTTTTTGTGGAAAGCCGTTTTTGATTGCTTGTGTCATTCCCCCAATTGCTGTGATTTCTGCAACAAGTTTTTTTGCTTTGGAATACAAATCATGAGTAAGTGATTCTATAGCATAGGAACCAGCAAAAGGGTCAATGATGTGTGTCATATCTGTTTCCTCTTGCAAAATAAGCTGGGTATTACGTGCAATCCGAGAAGCTGTTTCTGTGGGTAGAGACAACGCTTCATCGTAACTGTTGGTATGAAGGGATTGGGTTCCGCCAAAAATAGCGCCAATAGCCTCGATAGTAGTTCTTACGATATTATTCAAGGGATCTTGTGCTGTCAAAGACCACCCCGAGGTTTGGCAATGGGTGCGCAACATGGTAGATTTGGGATTCTGTGGCTCAAATAAATCTTGCATTAGTTCTGCCCATAATTCACGCGCAGCGCGTAGTTTTGCAATTTCTGTGAGCATATTCATTCCAATACCAAAAAAGAAGGAAAGCCGAGGCGCAAATTCGTCTACATCAAGACCCCGACTGACAGCAGCTCCTACATATTCTAGTCCATCTGCAATAGTAAAAGCCAATTCCAATACTTCATTAGCACCAGCTTCTTGCATATGGTATCCAGAAATTGAGATTGAATTGAACTTAGGCATGTGCTGGCGCGTATAGTCAATAATATCGGAGACTAATCGCATGGAGGGGTTTGGGGGATATATATATGTATTGCGAACCATGAATTCTTTTAAAATATCATTTTGAATGGTTCCACTGAGTTGGTCTTGGGATATTCCTTGTTCTTCAGCAGTTACGATATATGCTGCCATAACTGGAATAACAGCACCATTCATAGTCATTGATACTGACATTTTATTCAAAGGGATGCCCTTGAAGAGTAGCTTCATATCTTCCACTGAATCAATAGCAACACCAGCCTTACCTACATCACCTATCACCCTTGGATGATCAGAATCATAGCCTCTATGGGTGGCTAAGTCAAAGGCTACGCTAAGGCCTTTTTGCCCATTCTCAAGTGCATCATGGTAAAAAGCATTAGACTCTTCAGCTGTTGAAAAGCCTGCATACTGTCGAATAGTCCATGGCCGGCCTGTGTACATAGTATCATATGGACCCATACGATAGGGAAATTTGCCTGGACGTTGAGGTTTAAATCCTCTTTTATTGAGGTCATCAGCAGTATATAAAGCCTTTTTTTGGAGATGTTCGGCGTCTTGGGACGAAAATTCACTCATGAAATATAAATTAATTAGTTTAATGGATAGAATACGCAATAAAGTAAGAAGTAGACATTTATGCTACATCTTCCATTCGAACTCCAACCAATCGACTAACACCAGTTTCAGGCATTGTGACACCATACATCATTTCTGCTTTACTCATGGTTTTTTTATTATGCGTTATAATGATGAATTGAGTGTCATTTGAAAACTCTTTAATCATTTTAGCAAATCGTTCGATATTTGCATCATCTAATGGAGCGTCAACCTCATCCAATACACAAAAGGGAGAGGGTTTTACAAGATAGATAGCAAATAGTAGAGCGATGGCAGTGAGTGTTTTTTCTCCTCCTGAAAGCTGGGAAATAACCGAGGGTCGTTTACCTCTAGGCTGTGCTTTAATTTCAATATGAGCTTCTAATGGATCTTTAGAATCTTGTTCAATAATCAAATCACAAAGATCGTCTGCGAAAAATAATGTTTTGAATACTAGCTGGAAATTCTTTCGAATCTTTTCAAAGGTTTGGTTAAAGCGTTCTGTAGCAGTTGTATTGATTTCATCTATAGTTTCAAGAACTTGAATTTCGGCTTTAGTTAAATCTTCAATTTGTTCCTTATAAAAATTTAGCCTCTTGCTTTCTTCTTCGTATTCTTCGATTGCAAGTGGATTAACTTCACCCAAACTATTTATTTTATGATTGAGCCAAGAGATTCGTTCTTTCACCTCTTCAGGACTTTCTTTTTCGGATAAGGGTTCACTTCGGATTTGTTTGATGAGCAGCCCATAACTTTCCCATATATGATCGCGAAGTCTTTCACTTTGCAAATCCATTTTTTCTTTAGCCATGTGTAAATGATGAACAAGTTCTATATTCACTTCTTTTTGGCGACGAATTTCTTTTAGCTCCTTCTCCATTTCGTTAATATTACCCCGTTCTATTGCTGCTGCCTCCTGTGTTTTGGATAAAACCTGATCAGCCTCCTCTTTTTGGGCATTATATTGCGTTAATTTTTCGTTGCTGCTAGTTACTTTTTCTGTGTTAAAGTTAATATGTTTGTTTGCTTTATGAATACGCTCTTCACGAAGCTTAATTCGTTGTTCAACCTCATTTATACTGATTTGGGCTCGCTGGATTTCACGTTCATGATTTTCAATCTTATTAGTAAGATCCTGATTTTTAAGTTGAGCATCGTTATATCGGCTTTGAGCTCCAGAACGCTGTTCATCTAGTGATTCTAATAAGCTTTTTTGTTGCTCTAGTTTATGGTTAAAACGATCAAGCTTTTGTTGGATTTCTTTTTGAGAGGGTGCTATGTTGGCAAGTTCTTGTTGTGCGTTTCCCTCATTGGATTGAAGCGAATTTTTTCTATTAACTTGATTTGTGATATTTTTTTGGTAAACCTGCACCTTAGAACTCATAGAGTTTTTTTGTTGTTCAAATGTGCGAATTTGTTGCTCGAAATCTTTTAATACTTTATTGAGTGAGGGAAGGTCAATCTGTGAGCTTTTACTTTGAATCTGTTCTAAATATTCTGTGAGCTTGTGTAGCTCTTTCTGAATTTTAACTTGTTTTTTTTCTAATCGCTCAATTTTGGTGTTTAAGCTGACACGCATACCCGCGTGAGTACTCTTGCTACCAGATGTGTAAAAAGAGTATTGGTTACGAACATCCCCTTGTAAACTAACAGAACTCCATTCTTTCTTTAATTCTGTTTTATTCATGAGTTCTGCATTTTCAAACACAAGAATATTGCCCAACAAGAGTTGCTTTAAGGCTGAGTACTTTGTTTTACTTTTCACATGGTGAAATAAGCTACCATCAGCAACATCATACGTAGCCGCAAGCTGTTGAAGAGGGATAAAGGTAGCCAAGCCTTTTTTGTATTTCTTTAATAATTTGGCAGCAGCAAGTACTTCATCCATCGTATCTACGACCAAATAATTTAGTATAGGACCTAATGCCGATTCTAAAGCAATAGCATAGGTTTCATCGGTTGAAAAAATATCACTAACCGTAGTCATGTTTTTAAAATTGAATCGCTGCTCTTCTAATAAATATTGTACACTCGATGGAGAAGCTTCATTGGAGGTGAATAGATCTTGAAGGAGACGAGATTCAGACTCCGTTGATGCCAAATCACTGTTTAGGCTGCGAATCTGATCTTTTGTCTCGTTTTGGGTATGAGCGAATTGTTCTTTTCTTACTCGAGCCTCTTCTAACAATTTTTCTTGTTGGTTTCGTTGATTTAAGATTGTTTCTAGCTGTTCATCTACTTGGCTTTGTTGCTTAGTAATAGTAGCTATTTCATTATTCATGTTATAAATTTCAGCCTCAATTCGCTCCAGATTACCTTCTGTATTTTCGAGTTTGGACTCAATTTTAATTCGCTTGGCTTGAAGTTGTATTAATTCATTTTTTGTAGCACTAATTTGTACTTCCTGTTCATAAATTTCGTGACGAACTTTGCTGTATTGTTGTTGAGTTTGTGTGTAGATAACTCTCGAACCTTCTAAACTTTTCTTAGATAGTGTTTGTTCAGTAATAAATCCCTTGAGTTTTTCCTGAGTGTATGTTCGAATCTGCTGTAACTCTGCTAAATTTTTATTCCCCTGTTTGATGTCTCTTTTGTATTCACTCAGAACTTTTTCTTCGCTTTCAATTTTTTGATGTGCAATACGGATTTGGGTGGTAGCCTCCTGAATAGCTTCTGCTAGTGATTGTACTCTACGTTGAGCTTCGACTTGTGCTCGTTCTTTTCTGAGAAGGGCGTTCCTAGCTTTCTCATCTTCTTTTTCAAGTGAACTTAGTTTTTGCTGGAGCTCAATTTTTTCAAATTGTGCAGAATTTATCCTTTCGATTAAAGGATTAAGCTCTTGCTGAATTCGTTCATGATCGTATAGAGTGAGAGCTTTATCAAGCTTTTCTAGTTCTTCTTTGTATCCTTTCGCCTTAACTGCCTTTTCTGCTTGGATTTCTAAGTTCCGAGTTTTCTTGCGTAATTCGATTAATAAATCATCAATTCGTTGAAGATCTTTCCTTGTTTCCTCAAGCTTTCTGAGACTTCTTTTTCGTTGATCTTTGTAACGCGTGACACCTGCAGCCTCTTCAAAGAGTTTACGACGATCGTTATTTTTATCATTTAATATTTCCTCTACCATCTTAAGCTCAATTACCGAATAAGCATCGGACCCCATTCCTGTATCCATGAATAATTCCATGATATCTTTTAACCGGCATGAGGTTCCATTTATAAGGTATTCTGAATCTCCTGATCGATATAAGCGGCGAGTTATAGTGAGTTCTGAGTATTCAATGGGCAAAATACTTTTATTATTGACGAAAGTAAGTGATACCTCTGCCATCCCAAGAGCTTTTTTTTTGGATGTGCCATTAAAAATCACATTACCCATAGTCGAAGAACGTAGTAAAGAAGGTCGTTGTTCTCCGAGTACCCACCGTAAAGCATCCACAATATTAGATTTTCCACAGCCGTTTGGTCCAACGATTGAGGTAATTCCACTATCAAAGCTCACTTTTGTTGCATGAGCAAAACTTTTAAATCCTTGTAATTCGAGTTCAGATATATACAACGTTAGTGGGGCTTACACTCTTGGTTTGCATAGAAGCCAAGAAATTTAGACAGTCATTATTTCCGTCTCTTTTTGCTTTAATAGTTGGTCTACATTGCTCGTATGTCCATCGGTTACTTTTTGCACTTCTGATTCCGCTTCAAATTTAGAATCTTCGGATAACGAGTGTGTTTCTACAGCTTTTTTCACTGAATCATTGGCATCACGGCGTACATTACGTATGCTAATTCGGGTTTGTTCAGATTTATCCTTAGCTATTTTCACTAATTCTTTGCGGCGTTCTTCGGTTAAAATGGGTAGTGGAATACGAATTAAATCACCATCATTCATTGGATTAAGTCCCAGTCCAGAGGACATAATTCTTTTTTCGATATCCGTTATCATACTTTTATCATAAGGCTGTACTAAGAATAGCCGTGGTTCAGGGGCTGAAATATTTGCTAATTGTTGAAGGGGTGTTTGAGCCCCATAGTACTCTACTAGAATACCTTGAATAAGTGCGGGGTTTGCTTTACCAGCTCGGATATGCGAAAATTCTTTTTTTAAATATTGAACTGCATCGTCCATTTTCATTTCTGCTTCATCTACTATTTCTTGCAGTTCATCTGCAATCATAATGTTCTCCTACAAAATTTTTGTTCAACTGAGCTAATATGATATACCCTCCCTTGAAGGTATTTGACGCGTTATTGTGTGTCATCTACCATTTTAAAAATACTAAAAGTGTGGTATAAATCTTAATAATTTATAGGATCGTTAACCCCAAACTACTATGGTGCCATCATTACTGCCTTCACAGACAATTTTTTTAAGAGTTCCTTTTTTATTCATGTTGAAAACGATAACAGGGGTCTCGTTTTCACGGCACAAAGTAAACGCTGTTAGATCCATTACAGATAGGCGTTTTTTAAGGACCTCATCGCCTGTAATGGTATCAAATTTGATGGCATCTGGATTAACTTCAGGGTCGGTATCGTAAATACCATCTACCCGAGTACCCTTGAGAATTACGTCTGCCTCAATCTCAATAGCACGTAAAGCTCCCGCTGTATCTGTGGTAAAATAGGGATTTCCAGTTCCAGCACCGAAGATGATTACGCGTCCTTTTTCTAGATGTCTAACGGCTCTTCGCCGTATGAAAGGTTCAGCAATGGCTTCCATTCGAATAGCACTCATTAAACGAGTCATTATTCCATTACGTTCTAGCGCGTCTTGAAGTGCCATGGCATTAATCATTGTCGCTAACATTCCCATATAGTCACCTTGCACTCTGTCCATACCTTCAGTAGCGCCTTTTACTCCGCGAAATATGTTGCCGCCGCCAATGACAATACAGATTTCTACGCCTTCGTCACGAATAGATTTAATTTCTTTGGCGTACTGGTGAAGTATTTTTCCGTCGATACCATGTCCTTGTGCTCCTAGTAAAGCCTCTCCACTGAGCTTTAAAAGTATACGTTTGTATGTATTTGTCACACTATTTGGGTTTATAAGGAATAAAAAGCAACATATTTAAAATATTAATCAATCTAATTTAATTAAATTTTAATTAAGCGTTTTCGCCTAATTGAATTCGATGGAAAGAAGCAACTAAAGGAGCGTTATTTTCTTCTAAGTATTTTCTCACTGTCAAACTATTATCCTTGACAAATTTTTGGTTCAGTAGAACACGTTCTTCATAAAAACGGCGTAATTTTCCTTTAGCAGCTTTTTCTGCTATTTCTTCTGGTTTACCCTCATTAATGAGTTGTACCTTGGCTATTTCAAGTTCTTTCTCTACAACATAGGAATCTACTTCAGCTTCTGTGACGGCAATCGGTTTCATTGCTGCTACTTGCATGGCCACATTGTTCCCAACTTCTGAATCAACAGAAGATCCGTTAAACTCAACTAGAACACCCAACTGATTACCAGGATGAATATAACTCACCATAGTGCCTTGGGTAGTAGCAAATATGATAGTACTGATCTGGATTTTTTCTCCAATTTTACCAGTCATATCCTGCAGGTAATCGGCAATATTGCGGCCATCAATATCAATGGCTAGTAATCTTTCAACAGACGTTGTATTGTTATCGTAAGCGGCATTTAGGAAGGATTTAGCTTGGGAGTAAAAATCTTCATTTCGAGCTACAAAATCAGTTTCGCAATTGATTTCAATGGCTACTGCTTTTTTTGCATCATCACTAACTCGGGTGAGTATTAGCCCTTCTTTAGCTTCACGATCGGCTCGCTTGTCGGCTACTTTTTGGCCTTTTTTTCTAAGAACTTCAACAGCACTGTCAAAATCGCCTTTGGCTTCCATTAAAGCTTTTTTACAGTCCATCATGCCCGCTCCGGTCATGTCTCTAAGCTTTTTTACATCTGCGGCAGAAATGGTCATTTGTATGTCTCCAAGTTTGAAAGTTTGGTGATTGGGTCAGATTATTTATCCTTTTCCTTCGAAGCGCTATCTTCAGTATTTGCCTCATTTGATATATCAGCCTTTGTAGGCAGGTCATTGCTTTCTGCTTTTCCGGATAGTGTGTCTTGAGGCTCTAAAGTTTCAACAATGCTGGGTTTTTTTTTCTTTCGGCGAGATCGCAATTTGGTTGTAGGTTCTGTTTCTTTAACAGAATCTTCTTTCGCATCGATAGTTAGTTCTTCTAAATAAGCCTCTTCTTCATATGTTTCACGTTCAGCTGCACCTTCGATGATGGCGTCAGCTACTTGCGAGGTTACTAATCGGATAGTTCGTGCAGAATCATCATTACATGGTACAATGTAATCAGGAACATCAGGGTCGCTATTGGTGTCTACCATAGCAATAATAGGAATATGTAATTTGATGGCTTCGCTTACCGCTAAATGTTCTTTTTGTATATCTACAACAAAGATGGCGCCAGGCAGACGATTCATGTTAGCGATCCCACCGAGAGTATTTTCAAGTTTTTCTTGCTCACGAGATAGCATAAGTCGCTCTTTCTTAGTGAGTTCGTCAAACGTACCATCTGTTTTCATACGTTCAATTTCTTCCATACGAGAAATGCTCTTTCTTACGGTTGTAAAATTGGTCAACATTCCACCAAGCCAGCGGTGTGTTACATAAGGCATACCAGCTCTAACCGCTTCACTACGTATAATTTCAGTTGACTGTTTTTTTGTACCTACAAAGAGAATTATTTTTCCAGCACGAGATAATTTCTGAATTTCATCAAGGGCTTCTTGAAGATAATTTTGTGATTTCTTCAAGTCGATGATATGAATTCCATTGCGTTGCATAAAGATGAATTCTTTCATCTTTGGATTCCAACGACGAGTTAGATGGCCAAAATGGGCACCTGATTGAAGTAGTTCCTGAATAGAGGCAGCTTTAGGCATGGTATAAATGAATTAGGTTATTCCTCTGCGTGGATCATGTCTTAAAAACCTATTAACAGAGCTTCTTTGTTATAAAACTAATCATTCTGTTAACACCTAGTTAAAGATCACCACACATGTGTTGTTATGTAAAGAGCAAAGCTCTTTCTGTTAATTAAAACTTGTAAGATATAGAATCAATACAGGTTTATTCTTACAATGTTTGTACTATCGTTTGCTAAACTGGAATCGTTTACGTGCTTTAGGTTGTCCATATTTTTTACGCTCAACCATGCGACTATCACGTGTTAAGAGGCTGTGTTCTTTAAGACGTGAGTGCATACCTTCTTGTTCGCCATCGATGGCACGGGCTAGGGCATGCTGTATAGCACCGGCTTGTCCTGCTTTTCCACCACCTCGTACAGTAACTTTTATGTCGAACTGTCCTTTTGTTTCAGTAATGTGCATTGGTAAAAGAGCAATATTACGCATAGCTTTTACCGGAAGATATTCTACTATGGGTATGTTGTTAACTACAAATAAACCTTTTCCTGGCTTGATATATAAACGGGCGGTAGAGGTTTTTCTTCGTCCTAGATAACTTGATTGGGGCATAATGTTTTAAAGG
>CESW01102003.1_pt1 | contig 25432 bp, 23 predicted proteins | sample 531171 | NCBI WGS metagenome assembly CESW01 (sample SAMEA2621859, study PRJEB7988) | marine metagenome | biome: marine biome (ENVO:00000447); feature: surface water layer (ENVO:00002042); material: "saline water (ENVO:00002010), including plankton (ENVO:xxxxxxxx)" | depth 5 m
CAGATAAAAGAGTATTTAAATATAAGCCAAATTCCAAAAGAGGGACATATACGAATCCTTATTTAAAACAAGATGATATTGTTTTTGTAGGTAAAAGTAAATTAAATGTGGCGACAGAGATTATTACTTCAATTACAGAACCACTTAGTGGAATTGTTTCCGTATATGGAATATATAAAATATTTGATGATTAAAATTTCAAAATTAAAATATAAATAAATTTTATAGAAAATATGAAAGCCATAATTTTAAAAGGGGGTTTGGGAAATCAATTGTTCCAGTTTTGTAAATATTTAGAACTAAAAAGAATTTATAATGAAGAAATATATATAGATTCCTTTTCTGGATTTTTTTTAGATTTTAAATATAAAAGAAATTTAGAGATTAAAAAGTTAATTAAAAACAATAAAAATATAAATAAATCATTAGTTTTGATAAATATATTTCTTATTTTATTAAACAAAAAATTACCGTTTATAAAAAATAAACTACATACTATTATCTTAGATGATGAAAATTTTAACTTAAAAATTAATAAAAATAAAAAATTCTTTAATTATCAAATTGTTGATGGTTATTTTCAAGATTTTAAGATAGTAGAAAAAAATATTGATTTACTTACGCATACTATAAAAAAGTATTTCAATCAAAAAGCTCCAATTAAATTTGAAAAAGTATATAAAAAAATTCAGGTTGAAAAAAATCCTGTTGCAATTTGTTTTCGATCCTATGAAGATTCAAAAGATCCTTTATTGCATTCCTATCAAAGAAGAGTATTAACTATCAAAGACTATAACAACATAATTAGAAAAATAGAAAATTCAATTATTAATCCTCATTTTTTTATATTTTCTCAAAAAAATAATAAATTTATTAAAAATTTAAATTTTAAATATCCAAACACAACCATAATAGGAAATGAGGGTTATGATTCAAGTTGGTTTACTTTAAAAGCTCAGGCCTTATGCAAGCATCAAGTATTAAATAATAGTACTTTCTATTATTGGGGTTTAATATTTTCAGAATTATTCTATAAAAAGCAAATAAATAGCCGACTAATATACGTTACAGATAATTTCATAAATCAAAATATTTATAATCCAAAATGGCTAAAGTTTTAAAAATTTATATCTAAAATAAAGATCAATTAGGTGAATAAGAACTGCTTCCAATTCTCCAAAAATTTATATTTGTTTTGTTAATTTGTTTTGGGTCACATATCCTTCTTGTATCAAAAATCCAAGAAGGAATTTCCATAATATTCTCAAGTTTTATCCAATCAATATTTTTATATTCTTGCCACTCAGTCATAAAAACAGCTGCATGAGCTCCTCTCAAACATTCTTCAATGCTTTTTGAGTAATTCCAATTTATATTTTCTTGATATTTCTCAGCAGTTAAGAACGGAACGAAGTTCTTAAATTCATCTTCAATTTGATGAGATTTAACTTTTGGATCATGAATAGACAAAAAAGCACTTTCTTCAAGAAGATCCTTGCACAACTGAATTGAAGGTGACTCTCTCGTATCATTTGTATTAGCTTTATATGAGAATCCAAATATGGCTATCTTTTTTTCTGTTAGAGTCCCAAAAAGCTTCTCAATTATTAGATTTGATATTCGTCTTTTTTGCCAATCATTTATCTTAATAACTTGATCCCAATAATTAGCTACATCTTTAAGTCCAAAATGTTCGCATAAATAAACAAGATTTAAAATATCCTTTTGAAAACAACTACCTCCAAATCCTGGGCCTACTCGAAGAAATTTGTTTCCAATTCTACTATCTTTGCCTATTGCTTCTGCAACTTCATTTACATCCGCTCCAGTTATCTCACAAAGAGCAGATATGGAATTAATAGAACTTATACGTTGAGCTAAGAATGCATTTGAAGTTAGTTTTGACAATTCACTACTCCACAAATTTGTTTTAACTATTTTGGCATCATCTATCCAATTCTTATAAATATTAGCTAAAACTTCTATAGAATCATTATTATCACCACCAATAAGAACTCTATCTGGATTCTGTAAGTCATATATAGCACTCCCCTCAGATAAAAATTCGGGATTTGATAATACCGAGAAAGAAGCATTTTCTTTTGATTTCAATATTGTTTTTATTACTTCTGCTGTTTTTACAGGTACTGTACTTTTTTCTACCACGATAGTATGACCCTTTGCAGATTTTGCTACCTCCTTAGCACACAATTCAATCCACTTAAGGTCACTCGCTTTTCCTGCTCCCAAACCTTTTTTTTTAGTTGGTGTATTTACACATATAAAAACTATATCCGCTAAATTAATCTCATTTGAAACGTTTGTTGAAAAAAATAAATTTTTATTTCTAGTTCTACTTATTATTTCAACCAGGTTAGGTTCATATACCGGGATTTTATTCAAATCTTTATCATTCCAAAGATCAATTCTTTTTGAATTCGTATCTACAATATTTACTTGAATTTGAGGACAATTATCTGCTAACACAGCCATTGTAGGACCCCCAACATATCCAGCCCCAATACAACAAATTCTTATTTTTTTATTTGTATTTTCTTTTTTCATTATTTCTGAAAAATTACTGAATCAGACCATTGATTTATTTTATGATTATATATCATCAACTAGATGAGATTTTTATTAAAAAATTCATTCTTCGTAGATAATGCAATATGCTATTATTCCTAAAAAAACTTTTAATGAGCGAAAAAATCACTAATAAAGAGAAGTCTTTATGGCCTGATGAAATTTTAGTTAACTTAGAGAAACCATTCGTTGACGATAGAGGTTATATACAGCCTTTAGTTGATCAGATGATGAAGAGTGCCGTAATGATTGAATCAAAAAAAGGTTCCTTGAGGGCAAATCATTACCATAAAACAGACTGGCACTATTGTTATGTTATATCGGGATCAATAGAATATTTCCATAGGCCTACTGGGAGCAAACAGGATCCAGAAAAAATAATTGTTAAAAATAGCCAAATGATTTTTACCCCCCCAATGGTTGATCATGCCATGAAATTCCCCTCTGATACTCTGTTCTTAACTCTTTCGAGAAACCCCCGCGATCAAAAAACTTATGAAGAAGACGTAGTAAGAATTGATATGGTCAATGACAAGGATTCAATATCTTGGAAGCCAGATAATAGTTTGTAAAAAAGAGTGAACAATAACCATTATAAAAGTAAAATATGCAGGTTATGTAAAAAGTATGAATAATAACCACTATAAAAGTAAAATATGCAGGTTATGTAAAAAAGATGATTTAACGTCAGTTCTAAAACTTGAAGCAACACCCCCTGCGAATGAATTTCTTAATGAAACTGAACTAAATAATAAACAAACTACATATCCTCTTGAATTATATTTTTGTAAAAATTGTAATCATATTCAATTATTAAATGTAGTAAACCCTTCTATTTTGTTTGAAGATTATGTTTATGTATCTGGGACTTCCCCGGTATTTGTAAATCATTTTAAAGAATATGCAAATGGAGTAATAGAAAAATTTAATCCTGATAAAAGTTTTATAGTTCTAGATATTGGATCCAATGATGGAACACTTTTAAGTTTTTTTAAGAATAAGAATTTTGATGTTTTAGGTATTGACCCTGCAAAGAATATTTCTTCAAAAGCTTCAAAAAATGGTATCAAAACAATTCCTGAATTTTTTTCGAGTAATCTTGCAAACAAAATAAAAAGTAAATACAAAAAAGCTAGTATCATAACTGCAAATAATGTTTTCGCTCATGCTGATAATCTAGATGATATTGTTTTGGGTATTAAAAATCTTTTATCGCCGGATGGTATTTTTGTTTTTGAGGTTTCATACTTAGTGGACGTTTTAGAAAAAAATCTTTTTGATACAATTTATCATGAGCATCTCTCATACCACTCAGTAGGGCCTTTAAAAAAATTTTTCCTTGAAAATGGATTGGAAATGATCTCGGCAGAGAGAATTAATACACATGGTGGTTCTTTAAGGGGTTATGTTCAAATTAAGAATGCTATAAGAAAAAATGATGGATCTGTCGAAAAATTAATAACTTATGAAAACGAGATAGGATTGAATAAAGCAAAAACTTTTTTAAATTTCAGTAGAAATATAGATAATCTTAAATTTGAATTATTAGAGTTATTAAGATCAATTAAATCAGAGGGTAAAACAATTGCAGGATTTGGAGCACCTGCAAAGGCAACTACTTTAATGTACCAATTTGGCATTGATAAAAATTATGTTGATTTCATTGTTGACGATAGTCCCCTCAAACAAGGACTTTATTCTCCTGGTTTAAAAATACCAGTATTGACCTCAGATGCTATAAAGTTAAACAAACCAGATTATTTAATTATTCTGGCTTGGAACTTTTCAGAATCAATTATTAAAAAAAATAATGATTTTATCAAAGGTGGGGGGAAGTTTATTGTCCCTTTACCAAAACTCTCAATTATTGAAAAATGAATAACTTTCTTCTTGATTCTGACCTAGGTGAGATTATAAATAATTTAGGTAATGAAATAGATTCCTTCTCAGGAAAAACTGTTTTATTAACTGGAGGCAGAGGATTTTTAGGAAGGTATTTCACTTCTTTCTTTGATAAGATCAATAGAGAATGTCTAAAGAAACCATCTAAAATTATAATTTTAGATAATCTTATTACTGCGGGAAAAGAAGGGAAAAGGATACCTAACTATAAAAACATCACTTTTAAAAATCATAATGTAATTGAACCTTATGATATTAATCATCCTATTGATTATATAATTCATGCTGCTGGTATTGCCAGCCCCCATTATTACAGAGCATATCCATTAGAAACATTAGATGTTTCAATTGCTGGAACAAAGAATTTTCTTGAACTTGCAAAAAGCGCCAAATCCAAATTTGTTTTCTTTTCATCATCTGAGATTTATGGAGACCCAGATCCTCAGAAATTGCCTATATCAGAAGACTATCGAGGCAGTGTTTCTTGCCAAGGGCCAAGAGCGTGCTACGACGAAAGCAAGAGACTTGGAGAGACCCTTTGCTACATATACAACAACTTATATGGCATACATACCAATACAATTAGACCTTTTAATGTTTATGGGCCTGGAATGCAAGAAAAGGACTATAGAGTTCTTCCCAATTTTGCAAGCCTTATAAAAGGGGAGAAACCACTCACGGTTTATGGATCGGGAAATCAAACTAGAACCTTTTGTTATATTACCGATGCAATTACAGGTTTTTTAAAAGTTGTCTTAAAAGGGGTTTCTGGAGAACCCTATAATATTGGCAATCCTCAGCCAGAAATTTCAGTTCTTGATTTGGTTGAGATAATGAAAAAAGTTTCTGATAAAAAAGTTTCATATAAAATTATAGATTATCCTGACTCCTATCCAGCTGATGAACCAAACCGAAGAGTGCCTAACATTGATAAAGCTAAGCTTGATCTAAATTATTCGCCAAAAGTAGACTTAGAGACTGGTCTTGATCGCTTTTTAAAATGGACAGACAGAACATATATTGGTGAAAATTAATTTTATCGATAGGAAAAGGATAATAAAACTTGGTCTTATAGGAGCTGGACAGTGGGGGAAGAACTATATTAAGACCATTGAAAAAAGTGATGATATTTCTTTATTAGCTATAAGCAGTAATAATGAAAAGACAAAAGATATTATCCCAACATATTGTCACCTTTTTAAAGATTGGCGAGAAATGATAAAATTAGATGATCTTGATGGGATTATTGTATCCTCTCCAACATTTTCTCATTATGAAATTTGTAAAGAATTACTTAATATAAATATTCCAATTTTGGCGGAAAAACCATTAAGTACAAAAATAAAAGAAGTTGAAAAATTATTAAAAATATGCGACGAGAAAAAAAGTATCTTAATGGTCAACTATATACATCTTTACCATATGAGATTTCAAGAAATATTAAATATTAATAAAAAGGGATCTTCTAAAAAAATTATAAATATAGAATCTGAATCTGGAAATTATGGCCCTTTTAGAAGAGATACCAGAGCACTCTGGGACTGGGGAGTGCATGATGTCGCAATGATGCTAGTTTTAATAAAAGAATATCCAGTGCAAATATCCAGTAAATTTTTAAAAAAATTAGATGATGAATATCGATGTGGAGAACTAATAGAAGCAAAATTTAATTTTTCAAGTGGTTCAAAAGCTAAGCTAATTTTTGGTAATTTACAAGAAAGAAAAATAAAAAAGTTCATAGCAAAAACAAATTCAAAAACTTATGTATATAATCCTTTTGATAAAAAAATTCTAAACAATCCAATTAAAAATATTCAGCCTCTTGAAATATGCATTAAAGAATTTAGAAGAAAAATTTTACAAAAAGATACATCTTTAGAGGATATGGAATTATCACTATCAATTACTAAAATAATTAATAAAATAGAAAATCAATTAGAGCATAATATTTAACATAAATGAAAAGATTAATATATAAAATACATTCAAATTTATTCGCAATATTCGGAGAATATTCTTTGAAAATTTCTCATCCAATATTCATACTCATATATCCTTTTCATATTTTTTATTACTTAATTTATAAAGGTTATTTTCAAAAATATCTTCTTTTTATTATAAAAAACTTTATTCAAAGGACAAAATCCATAAGAATTTTAAAAAATAAAATTATAAAAATAAAAGGTTCTAAGTTTTCTTACATTTATAGCGGTTCATGGAATGTAATTAAAATTTTTAATAGTCAAGAAGTTCAAGATAAAGAGGAACATGCTGTTATTTATTTTGATAAGCCTTGGTGGAATAATTACTGGCACTTTATGATAGAAGGTTTACCTCTACTTTTTATAATATCTAATTCTTACAATCATAAATTTAAAAAAATTTATATTCAAGATAATAATTTTTGGAATCAAATATTCCCTTTTTTCTCTAATCTTGGCATTAATTCTGAAGTTAATTTTATTAAAAGTAGAAAAGAAATAAAAGAGAGTAGTTTTTACAAATTTGTTCAATTTCCTGGAAGTATTTATCCCCATCCAGAGTTAGTATCAATTTCTAAAAATTTAGCATATAAATTATTTGATTTATCATCACGAAATAGCTATAAAAATAAAGACTCAACAATTTATAAAAATATATTCTTTATAAGAGATCAATTACGAAGGAATACAAATATTAATAAATCTGCGAAAGAATTGATACAGAAAAATGGGTTTAAAATTTATAATTCAAGTAATATTAAATATATATGGGATGGTCTAAGACTTTTTTATTTTGCAGAAAAATTGATTATGCCCCATGGAGCAGGTTTAGTGAATATGCTAGTAGCTTCAGAGAAATGTCAAATTATTGAACTTTATAGTCCTCTTTATTCAAATATAGTTTCTTCTTGTATGTCAGATTATTTGAATATAAAATTAAAAAAAGTTGTAATATGGCCTGAATTTAAAGAGTTAATTCTATTTAAAAATTTATCTCCTTTAGGTAGGATTGAAAATGATCTAAAAATAGATATAAAAATTGTAGAAAAGATTTTTAAGAGTTTTTCTTAAGATTTTTTACTAAAAATTCTCCAAATTTTGAGTCTCTAAAAAATTTATTATAAATTGAGGTGTAGGAATACTTTATTAGGGATTTTGGAATTTGTCTAAGTGTGAGAAAAGAAAGTTGAACTATATTTTTTAAAGTTAGATCACTTATTCCTGTCCTGGGATTATTAAAACCAATATTGACTTTCCCAACCCCTAAAAATCTCAAAAGACTTTCATCATATGACAGAAATGAAGGATCAATAATCATCTTTTCATTTTTAGAGTTTTTATTACCAACTATTTGAAACCACAAAGCATCTAATTTAGATTTATTTTTTAAGGTATGTCTATGATAAATTTGTTGATTAAATAGAATCAAATCTCCCTTTTTTGCTTTTATAGGAATAATACTTCCATTTTTCATCCAATTTTCTAATTCTAGATATGTGGGGACCGCTGTTTTGCGTTCATCGTCATGAAATTTTTGATCAGCTATTTTGAATGATCCTTCATAATCATCTTCCAGATAAATTATGCCATTCATCCCAATAGAATCATCTGCCTTTAAAGTCTCTGGATCAACATTGTCAGAATGCCAAAAGAACAAAGGATAATTTTTACTAATTGAATAAGATCTTACACATTTAAGTATTGGTTTATCTCTTACAAAGATTTCTGCAAATTTCCTTAAATCTTTATTAGTGACCGCATCAAATGCTTCCTTTGATATAGATAAGACACTAGTATTGAATTTAGTTCCCTTATAGATAGTTGACAATTGAGCGTTTGAGTTTATTGATAAATTATCGTGAAGTGACTTCCTAACTTCATCACAAGATTTCTTATCAAAATAATTTTCAACTAATGTCCAACCTTTTTCTCTTATTTCTAAAAGTATATCTTCTGAATTATTTATAAAAGATTTTTTCATTTTCGTACTAATTTTACTTTAATATATCAAACTTAATTATTACTTATCTATAGTTACTTTTTCTAAGATAATTTAAATATTTAACATCTAATAAATCTAATAACTTTTTATATTTTTCAGACATAGGTTCCCAATTCGCACGCCAAGGTACAAAGTTTATTATCTTTGCAGAAAGTATTATTTTTAGAAGAGATTTAAATGCAAATACGAAAAAAAGTAATATTCTTTTTTCAATTTTAATTTCAAGTCTTTTTATAAAAGCAAATTCTTTTTTTATATAATTAAAGTCATCCCTTCTTATAGAAGCATCATCTCGTCTCATTAAAACCAAGGGTTCATTAAAGTTTTTAAATTTATATCCTTTATTTATTAACCTCAACCATAAATCGTAATCTTCAAAAAGAAGCCTATTTTTATAATTACCAATTCTTAAAATATCTGATTTTTTAAATAGGACACTTGGATGATTAATAGGATTTCTATAAAAACTACTTAAAATTATACCTCTATTAGTAATAGGAACCCTTTTATTCCTGACTAAAAAAGAATGCAGTGTTTTTTTTAACTCCAATACGCTGGATCCGACTACAGAAATATTTTGTTTTTTTTTCAGAAATTTCATTTGTTTTTCTAATCTGTAAGGCAAATTAATATCATCAGTATCAAATCTCGCTACCAAATTAAACCTACATTTTTTCAATCCTTCAGATAAAGCAACTCCAAGACCTCTATTTTTATTAAATTCTAAAACTTCGATTTTAAAATTCTTAACGAAGTAAACAATTATTTTTTTTAAATCGTCATCTATGGGACCATCTACAACTAATATTACTTGTTTGGGCACACTTTCGTCTAAGAATAGGCTCATTAGAGAAAAAAAGAGTTCTCTTGGTTGCGAATTTTTGTAACATGAACCAAGGCAGCTAATATCTAAAAAAATCATTTCAGCTTAATTCACCACACTAAATCCTTTTTAATCCATATTTGAGACATAAGCATGTGAGAAACTTTTACATAATTAAAATCATCTAGCATTTTAAAAACATCCTCTTGCTTTGAATATGAATATCCTGCTTTCATATTGAGACACTCACCCTCAAAACAAATGATATCAAAAATTAAAATCTTTTTTTTGAATGATAAAAGAATTTTATCGTCTATACCCTCAAGATCAATTGATAATAGAGTAATTTTTTTAGATGATTTTTGCTCAACTAAATCAATTATTTCATTTGTAGATATTTTTTTTAATTTAAATATCTCTTTATCATAGTTTTCTGTTTCCCCTTCTGAAAAGTTTGCTTTAGGATCATATCCAAAATAATCATTTGAATAAATATGCTTGTAGTCAAGATTTGAAGAGTCAATAAATCTATTTAAATTTATATCTCTAGGCCTAAATATTTTATGAAAGATACTACAAGTATAAGATGCATCGATAGTTATTCCTCTTGAACCCATGATATAAAACATAGCCGTATTGGAATATTGAAATGGCAAATTAGCACCTAAATCAACATAAAATAGATCTCTAGATGAGTAACCATTATTATGAATAACCTCCAATATTACTTTATCTTCTCCAACTTGAGAATAAGATATGGTTTTAAAAAAAAACGAAAGTAAGTATGCCTTTATATTAGATAAAATTAATTTTTTAGATTTAAGAAAAACTCTTAATTTAGAATTTGAAAATTTTTTCACTTTAAAAGATTTTTTTGTAAATTTCATCTCTTAAATACCAGTAATCAGACTCTGAGATATCGGGGAAAACTTTTTTGTATTTATTTTTAAGAAAATATTGATCCATAAATTTCATATCTTCACTTCTGTGATTATGTTCAATTGTGATAACATCAATTTTATATTTATTAATATCAAATCCTTTCAAAATATCGACTTCTGAACCCTCGGTATCAATAGACATATATCCAATTTCTTTTGGTATTTTATTTTCTAAGAGAACATCATTAAGAGATACTGTTTCTACTTTATATTTTTTTGAATTTCCTTTTCTTATTTTAGTAGCCCAATCTTTTGGTGCCGATTCTTCTAAACATGATAATTGAGGACTTGAAATCTTAAATTTTTCATTAGCCTCCCTAACTTCTATAAACTCTAAAAAATTTCCTGTTGTTTTGGAAACACATCGAGAATCTACTTTACATACTCTATTTTTAACAAGATTTTCTCTAAAACAATTTGATGGCTCACATAACAATCCATCCCAATTTAATATCTTTTCAAAGATGTAAGAATTATTCCATAAGATTCCATCAGCAGCTCCAAACTCAACGAATAAAGGTGATAAAGGTATTTTGTAGTTACAAAATAGAACAAACAAATCTTGTCCGTATTGCGAGTGCAAATCAGGCAAAAAATGAGCTAAGGCCTTTTTTTCTTCATAGGTAAATTGCGTCCATAATTTATAAAAAGATTGATGGTAAAAAGATAATTCCTCAGAAATGCCTTTTTTATAAATTTCTATGCCGAAATACTTAAATGTTTTTATTATGGATGCTTTAATCATGAAATTTAATTTATAGTGGTTAATTCTATAGTGTCTTAGAATATTTTTTTTACTTTAGAAATTTTCTTAAGCAAATTCTTTATATCTTCGAAAATACCATAAAATCCGGATTTAATATTCAACAAAAAACTAAATACTGCTACAACAAATGTCGACATCCCCTCATTGTTTACAAATATGGGTATGGTTATTGAAAAGCCATAAGATATTAGAGATGAAACTATTGAACCAATGAGACCTAATTTTGGAACTAATATGATAGCTGTCAATATTGCTGTACTACCTCCTACAATCCCTCTAAGCAGTAATAGCCTAGTATTATTTAACGCTAACAATATGCTACCGGCCCACAATCCTATAAAAATAATTAATAAAATTAATAAAATTAATGGAGAAAATATTAATAAATTATTACCAGTTGTTATTGAAAAATAAATCAATAAAAAAATAACTGAGAAAATTACTAAGGCAAATGATTTAATCAACCTAGCAGATTCTAAATTTAATTTATTATTTTTTAAATTTTTAATAGCCGCTTTTGATATATATTTAAACTTTTTTAAAGGTATAAGTCTGAAACTGAATGCATTAAGTTCTATGTGCTTGGAAAGCGAACCCATTTTTGCATAATAATCAGTTGAGAATAAAAAATTATTTACATTCCCAATAATAAATTGAGGAGCTTCAATTGATTTCCATAGAACAGAATATAAAGCGAAAACTTCAGGTGTAGAAACGCTAGCTAAAACTACTCCATCAAACCTATTGTATAAAAATATTAGAACCTCATTTAGATATAAAGAGAATTTTTTGTTAGTTGGTCTAAGAGTAAAATATTTTCTAATGGAAGTTAATTTGAACAAATTTGCTTTTTGAAGCTTGTTAACCAATAAAAATAAGTAAATTGAATTCGGTAACAACCCAACTATATTTCCCCATATTAGGATCTTTGAAAGATTATAAGAAGATAAAAACTGACAACAAAGAAAGAAATATAAAACTGAAATAATACTAAAAAGGATGAATATTTTAGGTATTGCTTTTGCCTTACTGAATTCATAAGCTATTGGAGTAAAATGATTGCATAAACTTAGCAAACAGAAGAAAAATAAAGCGCAACTTATTGAAAAGGAAGATGTAAAAAAAAATAATATGATTGAAATCAGAAAAAATAATAATATGTTCTCCAAAAATAAATTAAACATTTCATTTAAATTTTTTTTGTTTCCACTACTATCTGAAGAATCAAGAATTATAAATTGTTTAATTACAGACGCAGGCGTATAAATAGAAGATAAAACTAAAATTACTGCTGCATACTGCAAAAGAATTGCAAATTCACCATAAATTTTTATCCCTTTAATGGAAATAATTATTGATATACATATAAATGATGTGATGTACTGAATTACATTAGATAACTGGAATAATCTGATTACCTTACCATTATCCATTTAAAAACATCCCTTAATTATAGAATTTAACATTGTCCTAATTAGCTAAAACTTTTTGCGAAAATTCTTTTTTTCAATATTCTGTAACGTATTGTTGAGTTTATTTTACCCCAAATATTTATATTAAATTTATAATTTTTCCTTGATAATATCTGATTTATTAGTAATTCAATATACATTGAATTACTTTCATTTTCATACAAAAAAGAAGCAGAGTATTCGACGTTATATTTGCTTAGGTTATTATTTTCACCTATAAAACCAATATGTTGAATAATAGAAATTGGGTTAACTAATATTGTTTTTTTGTATTTTTGAATAAAGTATTCAACAAAAATACTGTCGCCGCAAACCTTTGGACTTATTTTGAATATATTTGTGGAAGAAATATATTCCCTGATTATATTGACTGGAATCAACAAACCCAACATTCCAGCAGATTTTTTCTCTAGATAATTATTTTGTTTATTGTATTTAAATATTCTATGCGAAAAACTATTATATAGGCTATAAATCGATTTATCAGAAAAATCCTTTTTTCTAAAGAAATTTATAAATCTTTTTTCATCTATTAAACAATCATCATCTATGTATAAAAAGTAATGATTTTGAATATTTTCTCTTAAGGCTAGTTTGAAGGATAAAGTAATTTTTTCACTACTTTTAGTATTTAAGGATTCTTTATAGTTAACAGGAATATTTTTTATATTATTTAATTTTTCTAATGGTAGAGAGTTAGAATTACTGTAAATTACCTCTATTGAATTAAAAAAATCGATAAATTTTGAACTCGAAGAAATTATAGAGCTTATTTTATCGAGAATCAAAGAGAGGTACTGTGGCCTGTCGTGTGCGAATATAACGACTGAAATTTTCATATTATAGTGCCTCTTTTCTTACTTATTAATAAGGGTATAAATGTCGCAGAGAAGACAATTGCAAGATAAGTATAAACATCCGGATTAATAATGAGATTTGAAATTACTAAAATCATTATCAATTCATTAACGCCAAAAGGATCATTAACTAAACCTGTTAGTAATTGAACTCTAATTACTAAATTCTTTATAAAAGATATAATACCTCCTAGAAAAAAACCATATATTAAAACACCTATTAAGCCCAGTTTACTTCCTATTACAGCCCCCATTATCGTCCAAGCTCCTAATAATTTATTATCATATAAGTTCTTAGTTATTTGATTGCAAGCATCATAATCACTGAGGAATTCAGAAATCTTAGAAATTGGTATTAGAAAATAATAACAAAATCCAGAGGTAGAAGTTATTATTTTAACTGTATTAAACATTTCTAAAGCATAGTAATAGATAATTGAGAGAATTTGAGATTTATTAAAAATTGAATAGGTAAGGAAATTTTTTGTTTCAATAATACCTTTAGGATCAAAATCTATAATTGTTAATCCTCTATCTGCGCCAAGCTCAAACAATTTATTATTTATTAGATTTTCACAAAAATAAAAAAGTGGGAATAAAAGTAAAAAACCAAATATTTTTAAGTTCAATTTACCAAATTGAATTCTTTTTAAATAAAGAGGCAAATTAAAGAAAATAAGTTTATAGAAAATTGGCCAGGTATAAGCAATCATAGATAGTCCATCTATATAAATAATAAGTAAAGATAACGGTATGAATAAAACAAATAAAAGCTTATATAAATACTTAAATTTAGAATTATCAAATTTATTATTATTTTGATTAACAAGAAAATATGATATATAGAAAAAAATTGAATTTTTTATAGTTATGAATATTGAAAAAAATCTCCATAAAAAAGTATCAGTATCACTAAATAATAAATATTTTGCAGATGGAGATATTTGTTCTACATTTATAAAATAGTAAATAAGTATAGAGACTTGAAGAAATATATAAACAAATAACAGAAAAAGAAAATTAATACTCTCAATATCTCTATTAAAACGATTTTTAATACTTCTGATACTATTCCTTAATTTTATTGTCGAGCCAGAAACTAAAGAAATAAAAAATATTATTTGATAAAAAAACCAATCAAATTTAGAATTTGTTAATGAGACGAAAAGAGGTAAACTAACTATCGAAGTAATAAATAATGCATAATAAGTAATTATAAAAAAATTTATTTTATAAAATCTAAGTCTTAAATTTAATTTACTACTCAAAATTTTCCCAATTCAACATCATTATCCTATTATAAAATGACATCACAGCGAATTTAGTTAAAAATATCAGATTAAAAATATTCTTAGAAAATCTCTTTGTTTTAAGATCATATCGAATATGTTCCTTCATTATTGATAAGAGAGAACTTAACCTTGTGGAATTACCGCCGTAAGTGAAAGAACAAAAAGGGATATTTAGATACTGCTTATTAAAGTCAGGTATGTTTCTTCGCAACTTACTAAATAATACATAGTCAGCTATTATTTTAAATTTATTATCGTAACTATAATTTTTATATATTTTATTAGGCAAAAATGCCGTTACATGGGGACAAAGCATTGAATAATAATTTTGACAAAAATTACCGTAAACATATTTTTCCTTTGGACTGATTGAGTCACTTCTTAAAACATAATCAAAGGAAATTAATTTACTCTTATTTTTTACTAGAATATCTTTAATATCTGATGAGTCAATATAAATCTCCTCACCTTCATGAAGTACATTAATAAAATAACTATTACTTAAATTATGCAAATAATTAATAGCTTTATATAGACTATATTTCTTAAAAATAACTTTTACATTACTATAATTTTCATAAATACTTATATTTTCCCTATGAAATTCATTCCAGCAAAAAAAATAAATTTGAAAATCTTTCCTATTTAAATATTCTCTTTTTCTTAACTCATTTAAAGTGAATTCTGATTTCTCGAATGAGCCCGTATTAACAATAAAAGTAAGTAATTTCATAGTTTTCTCAACTTTAATATATTAATTATGCCCTTTAAATAAATAAGTATTTCCATAATTATCAATTTGGAACAGAACCCTCGGCCTTAAGAACTAACTTAATCGTTTTGAACAAAATTATAAAATCAAGCTTCAGGGACATGTTTTTTATGTAATATAAATCGAATGCAAGTTTATTTTTTGCATCTTCAACACTAGAGCCATACGGATAATTTACTTGTGCCCAACCGCTAATACCTGGCTTAATTTTATACCTGATGTTATAACTTGAAATTAGTTTTTGTAGGTTTAGATCAATTTCAGGTCTTTCTGGTCTTGGTCCAATAAGACTTAACTTACTTTTAAAAACCTGAATTAATTGTGGAAGCTCATCTATTCTTGTTTTTCTAATAATTGAACCAATCAAGGTTATTCTTTTATCATTTTTCGTAGCCCATTTAACTCCATTTTTTTCAGAATCTATTTTCATACTTCTTAATTTCCAGATTTTAAATATTTTTTTATTTATTCCATTTCTTCTCTGACTATAAAAAACTGGATTCCCATCTTCAAGAAATATAGAAATAATTGACAACGCCATCACTGGCAAAAATAACAATAACAATAACAATGCTAATAATTTATCTAATAAATTTTTTAAAATAAAGTAGTATTTAAATTTAATTAAATATGACTTTCTATCTATATTTAGGTTATCTATATTTATGCATAATTCTGGTATTAGAAGTTCTAAATATTCCTCAGCCCAATCATTTATCATGTATATATTACTATAAATGTTTCTGATCTTAATCTTAGAAATTAACTCATAGTTTTCTGAACTTAAAATAATTTTTTGATTTTTATATTTTTCAAAAAAATCACTTTTTAAAACATCTTCATTATGAATTGTTATTGAATGATTTCTTTTTGCAATCTTTATATATTTTTCAAGCATTTCCTTGTCTTCTTTATTATTAGAAATTAAAATCCATTTTTTGCATTTATTCTTATCACTAGTAATATTAGCTATCAATTGAACTAATATACTTTCAATATTTATGAATAAAAGAATTGATGATAAGTCAAAAAGATTGCCCTCAAAAAATCTAAAATAAGTATTTAATAATACTATAAAAAAAAGATTTAAAACATAAAAGATTATTTCAGAAAATACAATTGAAGATAATTTTATTTTTACAATATTTTTAAATGTGTACCGATTAAAAATATATCCAGTTAATAACCAGAATACACATATTATTATAAAAGCAAGAAAGGCATTCAATACATTTTGATGCCTGCTAATAATAAATAAATATAATAAGATTACATCAACAAATATTCTTATGGCAGTAACCATATTATTGTTCAATCTGCGGGATAAGGTTAAAAATCCAATATTTTGGTTAGATTTATTCATCTAATTTTTTGAATTATACATTCCTTATTTATAAAGTTATTTTCTTATATTATTATCATTAATTTCCATCATAAAACTTTTGTAGGATTTTCTAATTCCATCCTGAAGATTAACTGAATGATTCCAACCAAATTTATTAATTTTGGTAGTATCTAGTAGTTTCCTGGGCGTTCCATCTGGTTTTGCATCATCCCATTTTATTTCACCTTTAAAATTAACTATTGAGGCAATCAAAATTGCTAAATCCTTTATTGAGATCTCTGCACCAGATCCTACATTTAAGTAATTTAATTCATAGTCTTTTGGTCTCCAATTTTCCAATGCGAATATTGATGCGCTTCCTAAATCATCTACGTATAAAAATTCCCTTAGGGGTTTACCTGTCCCCCAACAAATAACTTCTTGTAAGTTATCCAATTTAGCCTCATGAAATCTTCTTATCAAGCCTGGAATAACATGGCTATCTTCCCTATGATAATTATCTCCACTTCCATATAAATTTGTTGGCATAAGACAAATTGCATCAAATTTGTACTGTTTCCTTAAAGCATCACATAATTTAATTCCAGTTATTTTAGCTAATGCGTACCATTCATTTGTTTTTTCAAGTTCTCCGGTTAACAAAGACTCTTCAGTCATAGGTTGATTGCTAAGTTTTGGATAAATACAACTACTTCCTAAAAATAAAAGTCTTTTAACATTATTAGTCCATGCTATTTCAATAATATTATTTTGAATCTTCATATTATCCAATAAGAATTCAGTAGGGTATGAATTATTAGCAAGTATTCCACCAACTCTTGCTGCAGCAACAATTACAACATCAGGTTTATTGTCGGCAAACCACTTTTTTACTGATTCATAATTACGGAGATCTAGATCACTGCGACTAGTAGTAAGAATATTATTGTAATTATTTTCTTTTAATTTTCTACAAATAGCACTTCCAACCATCCCGTTATGGCCAGCTACATAAAATTTATCTTTTTTATCAATTAATTTTTTCATGAAAATAAAGATTTTAAAATTTCTTTTCTTTTTGGAACTTTGGAAATTTATTATCTACTAATAACTCTCTCATAGAATCATTTTTATCATTTTCAATCATTTCTGAAACAAGCTTTTCCAAGGTAACTTTTGGCTCCCAATTCAAAATTTTCTTAGCTTTTGAGGGATCCCCTAAAAGTGTCTCAACTTCAGTGGGTCTGAAATATTGAGGATCAATCTTTACAACTACATCTCCAGTATCAGCTCTCTTTCCTACTTCATTCAAACCCTCACCCTCCCATATTATTGCATTTCCTGAACTTGAATTTTTATCCCACCCTAATTTTTTGGCTGAAATTTCTACAAATTTCCTGACACTTTCCTGCCTGCCTGTCGCAATTACAAAATCATCTGGCTTTTCCTGCTGCAGCATTAGCCATTGCATCTCCACATAATCTCGTGCATGGCCCCAATCTCTCAATGAATTTAGATTACCCAAGAAAAGACATTCCTCTAAACCAGTATCAATCCTCGCTAAACCTCTAGTTATTTTTCTCGTAACGAATGTTGTACTTCTCCTGGGACTTTCATGATTAAATAATATTCCATTACAGGCAAACATTCCATATGCTTCTCTATAGTTAATCGTAATCCAATATGCATACATTTTTGCAACCGCATAAGGACTTCTTGGATAAAACATAGTTTCTTCTGTTTGGGGGATCTCTTGCACTAATCCATAAAGCTCACTTGTACTAGCTTGATATATTTTTGTTTTTTTTGAAAGGCCTGTTAATCTGACGGCTTCGAGTATCCTAAGAGTTCCTAAAGCATCTGAGTTAGCTGTATATTCTGGGGATTCAAAGCTTACTGCCACATGACTTTGTGCTCCCAAATTATAAATTTCATCAGGTTGAATTTCTTGAATCAATCTAATTATGTTTGTACTATCAGTAAGATCTCCATTATGCAAAAGAAAATTGCAATCTTCTTCATGAGAACCCTTATAAATATGGTCAATCCTCCCTGTGTTAGGACTACTTGATCTTCTTTTTAATCCGTGGACTTCATATCCCTTATTAAGTAAAAATTCAGCTAGATAACTCCCATCTTGACCAGTTATACCTGTTATTAAAGCTTTTTTTGAAATATATTTATCAGATGAATTTAATCCCATTTGTTATTTAATTTAAAGTTACGAGTGATAAGTATTTGATTTTAAATTATCGCACATATAGTTTAAAAATTGCTAGGTAAATAAATATACCTTTATCAAAAAATCTATCAATTTTTAATATTTATGTTTTTCAAAATCTTCGCAAAGTTGCATAATTAATTTTTTACCAGTGAAATTAGGAACCCAGCCTATCTCATCAAAAAGTTTTTTATTTAATCCAAGTAATTGAGTACTATTTCTAGGTTCAAGGTCATTAAATTTTATTATATCTTCATCAAGTTTGTAAAATTCAAGTACTCCTCTGACAAATTCCTCTATTTTGATTAATTTTTGAGTTGAGAAAATATATGAACCAGGCTTTCCATTGGTTATTAATTTGTACATTGCATTCACATATTCTGGAGCATATCCCATATCAATACTTAGATTTCTATTAAACAACTGAAGTTTTGATTTTGAGGTATTAAATCTATAATTCGAGCAAAATGAAATTAATTTTTTAGTAAAGAATTTTTCTTTTCTATAAAAAGATTCGTGATTGTAAAGTATTGCTGTATAAGTATCACAATTAAATTTCTGATTTATCATCATTAAATATTCTTCAATTAACACTTTTTGATTACCATAAATACATGTGGGTTTTCTTTTCGTATTTTCACTTTGAGGAGATTCTTCCGAATTAGAAAAAATGAGTGCTGAGGACGTAAAAAGAATTTTTGCTGCTATTTCATTAATATTGCAGTAATTGAATATATGTAAAGGCAGAAAGTAATTTACAAAACTCATATTATTAAGATCATTATCAGAAATTTGATTTTTAAATTCTGTCGCTGAGAAATGAACAGCAGCAAAATAAAAAATAATTTTTGGAGGAAATTTAACAAATAATGAGTTTACTAAAGATATATAACTGTAATTATTTTCAATTTTTATTTCTTTTACATCTTCAAAATTATTAAAAAGCACTGAATTTTTAGTAAACAAAATCAAATTAAAATCAATATGATTTGCGTTTAAAAGTTCATTTAATAACTGCCCATCTTGACCTTGCGATCCGAAAATATATACATTCTCCATTAACCAACTATCTCAATTTCGGGAAGAGGGAAAATTAATTTTCCTCCTTTATTAAGGTAATCTTTTTCTCTTTCAATAATATTTTCTCGAAAATGCCACGGCAAAACAAGCATATAATCAGGATCTTCTCGCTTTATATCATACTCTGACAAAATAGGGATTTTACTTCCAGGAGTATAATTTCCAAATTTGTCTTCATTGATTTCTGCTATTCCAAAAATTTCTGAATTACTAAGATTACAAAATTGTAAAATCACATTTCCTTTAGTGGATGCTCCATAACCAGCAACTTTTTCTTGAGTATTAACTATTGACTTGATCAGCTCTCTCAAATCACTCCTATGTAAATATGCCTTTCTCTCAAATTCCCTGTAAGGATTAGGTGTATGCAAACCCATCCTATATTCCTGAGCAAGCATCCAATTAATAATAATTTCATTACTTTTATACTTTGAAGATTTTTGAGCAACGATTATAGAAAAACTTCCTCCATTTATTTTATTAAAAACAACATCAATAATTTTTAATCCATATTTATCAATTAAGTTCTTTATAACTTCTAAAGAATAATATTCTATATGTTCATGACAAACAGTATCGTAAGAATTTGTCCTTAGCATGCTTGGCATATAACTCTGTTCCAAGTTCCAGATTCCATCCGGAGAAAGAATTTCTGCTATGTCTTTTACAAATTTTCCTGGGTCAGGAAGATCGTAGAACATAGATATTGAAGTAACTATATCAGCCTTCTGGTTATTTGAAGCCTTAAAAAATCTATCTGCATCAAAAAAAGATTCAACCTTAATAATTCCATTTTGGTAATATTTACCAAATTTTTTAATAGTAGGATCAATGCCTATTCTTTTAATATCTTCAGGATAAAAAGATAAAGTTGTTCCATCATTACTTCCAATATCAAGAACACATGAAAGATTATTACTATTGTGTTTTTTTCTTAAGGAATCAACTTTATCTTTTAGATGATTCACCATGGAAATATTCAACCCAGATCGATATCCATAATTTTCACCATACATATCAGTAATATCACTTTCGTGTCTTAATTGGAGCAAGTTACTACTTGGAGACCAACCAAGTGAAAGACTAGCCGCGGGAATATCTTCTTCTATAGAGGAAGGAAAGTTACCACATAAATGATGCCTACCTAAATCGCAAACTGTTATTAAGTCATCTTTTTTGCTGATTCTACAGACTGATTTTTTATCCAAATTAACTTAAAAATTCTATAAAATCATATCATGTTTATAATTTTTTAATATTCTCGTTTAATTTATATTGATCTTATTAAAAATTAAAACCTAAAGTTTTAAATTAAATTTAATATTTTTTGATAAAAAGATTAGATAAATATATAATATTAAATATAGATAAGCAAAGATTTGATAAATTCTAAAATATCCTTTTTTTCTGTTTGTACCTTCAATAAAGCAAGATTTATTCCTGATAATTACCGTTCTCTGCACAAACTTTATAAAGATATAAAATATTCTGTGATTGTTCCAAAAAGAGAGATCATAAGATTTAAAGAATTTTTCAAATCAAATAATCTTAAAGATATTAATATAATTAATGAAGAAAAATATATATCTTTAATTGATTTTAAAGAAATACTTTTAAAATTGTCCCAAGAAAATAATATTAATTTAAAAAAAGAAGATTTAGAAAGAATTGGCTGGTACTATCAGCAAATTTTAAAACTATCCTTTTTATTTGTGGAATCTAATAATTCTAATTTTATAATAATGATTGATTCAGATACTATACTTTTAAAAAAATTGAATCTGTTTAAAGATAATCATTCAATCATCTCATATAGTAATTATGAAAGAAACTCATACTATTTAAAAAGCTGTGAATATATTTTCAAAAAAACTTTTATTAATTGGAAATCCTCTACAGTCCAACTGTTTGCAATCAATAAGAAAGAAATCTTGTTTATGAGAGATAAATTGGAGAATTTTTTATCATCTTATAGGTTTAAAAATTGCTCATTTTGGTTATCGGAAATTATTTTAAAAACAGTCCTTGAAAAATATAATAGAATTGAAGGTTCTCTTTTTAGCGAACAGGATTTATTAGCAATTTCAAATCAACTAAATGGCTCCAGAATAAAAGAGCAGAGAATTTTCATTAGATCAAATGTTTTTGGTTTATTTAATGAAAGACAGAAAAAATTTGCTGCTTTGTTAGGTTACGAATACTTAACTTATGAAGAGTATTTTTTGAAGAAAGAAAATTTGAATTTTATAGATTTAACTTTTATTCTCATTATAAATTATCCATTTATCTATAATCTTTTAAAAAAACTTAAAAAATTAACAAGATTATCTATAAACTATTAATTTTATAGAAAAGATATATTTAAATTATTTATCTAAACAATTACTCTAGCAATTTGCCTTTAATATCTTTTCTTTTTTCTGTTTCTTTAATTAAATTTTTTAACCGGGAATTTAATTCTTTTATATTTTCTTTGCTAACTTCAACTTCTTTATTTTTTATTAATGACTTGTAATTTACTTGCTGTTTTATATCCAATAAAGGAAAATCAGAACGTTGATGAGAGCCTCTGCTCTCATTTCTTAATTTTGCACTCTTTAAAGTTGCCTCTGCAGAGATTAAAGAAAATTTGAAATCAAAAAATTTAGCAAGATCTCCAAATTCTCCATCGGCGACTCTTACATCAATATGATTTAACATCTTTTTTAAATTTATTAATTTTGCTATACCTTGATTAAGTTTTTCTTGGTTTCTAATAACACCACAACAATTCCACATAATTTTACCAAGCTCATTTTGAAGAGGCTTAGCCATTTCAGTACCATTTTTAATTTCTTTATTGATATTTTCTATTGCCTTACTAATAATTATTTGGGATCTATTTTGGAAATTTAAATTCTTGGAGTAATTAGCAGCTGCAGAACCTGTTATTTTTCCAAATACTAAAATTTCTGCGAGTGAATTTCCACCTAATCTATTAGCACCATGTAGTCCACCTGCAACCTCTCCTGCTGCATATAAACCCACAACATTTGTACTATGATCAGATGGATTAACTTTGATTCCTCCCATGGAATAATGGGCAGTTGGAGCAACCTCCATTGGTTCTTTTGATATATCAAGTAATTGATATTCAATAAATTGTCTATATATTCTTGGAAGTTTTTCTATTATAAAATCTTTAGACTTATGAGAAATATCTAAATAGACGCCGCCTTTTTTTGTCCCCCTACCCTCAATAATTTCAGCATAATTAGCCATCGCAATTTTATCTCTGGTGGATAATTCCATTCTTTTTGAATCATAATTTTTCATAAATCTTTCGCCATAAATATTAGTAAGAACTCCTCCTTCACCTCTTACAGCTTCAGTTACTAAAGTACCAGAGATATCTTCAGGCCATACCATTCCGGTTGGATGAAATTGAACCATTTCCATATCTACTAATTCACAACCTGCTAACAGTGCCAATGCATATCCATCCCCCATATTCTCATTACTTCTTGAAGTATTTCTTTCCCACATACCACTATGTCCACCAGAAGCCAAAATAACTGAATCAGCAATATGTATAGTTTTCAAACCATTTAGTAAATTAAATGAAACAGCTCCAAAGCATTGATTATTTTCAACTAGAATTTCGGTAACATATTCTGAATCTAGAATATTTATATCCAAAGATTTGATTTTATTAATAAGCGTATAAAGTATTGATTTACCAGTAAAATCTCCTGAATAACAAGTTCTTCTATGAGTATGAGCTCCAAAAAAACGTTGATCTAATCTCCCATCCTCTAATTTTTGAAAATTTGCACCCCATTTATCAATTTCTTCAACAAGAAGTGGAGCATTTTTTGTCATAATCTCTATAGTTTCTGAATCGCCTATTCCATACCCCTCAAAGTAAGTGTCCTGAAAATGGGATGCCCATGAATCATTTTTATCTAAATTTCCAAATGCAGCATTAATTCCTCCAGCAGCTAAAACTGTATGAGCATCTTTTTTATCTCTTTTACTTAAAATGCAAACAGAAACACCTTTTGATTTTGCTTCAATAGCAGCTCTTAAACCTGCTCCGCCACTCCCAATTATTAAAACGTTTGTTATGTTTATCGAAAAATCATTATTTTTCATTAATACTTTGCTTTATTTTATACCTTAAACGGTTCATAAACATCTTAGGAGAATTATTAAAATCAATTAAATTTTTAATCAATCCAAATAAAGAAAATTTTGCTATGGATCTCCTTGTAACCCTACTGTAAATTGGATAACCAAATTTTCTTATTGATTTATTTTGAGTCTCTACTTTTCTTTTATAATCTTCATTTATAATTTGGTTTTTTCCCTTTCCTCCCCGCAAAAAATCTTTGGGATAATAATGAGCAGTTATTGATTTTCTTGAAAATGATTTTTCTCTTTGTGAAGATGAACCATGTAAAAGAAGGGGATGCCAAAATAAAGCATCCCCTTTTTTGATGAGAAATGATTTCTTATCGTAATTTTTCGACTGGTCTTTAGACCAATTAAGAAAATCATTATGATTTAATTTTGCCCAACTTAAATCTCTATTTAGATGTGATTTAGGATAAACATGAAATTCCCCACCTCTTCCATCAATATCCTCCAAAGCTACCCATACTGCTATGAGTGATCCAATTGGATTTGAGTCAAGATACCATGAATCAATATGATCAACTGTTCCAGTGGATTTGTCAAAAAACATATTTTGCCACATGCAAAATTCTTTTTTACCTGATATTGCTTGCAAAACAGAATTAATCTCTTGAGATTGAAGGATATTTCTTCCAGACTTTGATAGCCAAGGGGACCAAAGTAAATCTGTAAAATTCTCAAAAGAACAATTTAAAAGATTATTTTTATCTAAATCATCTTTTGCTCTTCTCCAATTGTGTTCAGATTGAGAATAATATATAAAATTCCTTTTCTTAAAAATATCAAGCTGTTCTAATAATTGATCAATTTTTTTATGTGAAATAAGTCCTGGATAAATATAGTATCCATGTTCATCAAAATTTGACTTTATCTTATTCATATAGATTTTTTTTGTATTATACCTTGAAAAAGATTCAACTTTAACAATCCCTTTTTGATAATATTTACCAAATTTTTTTATAGTGGGATCAATATCTATTCTTTCTATATCTTCAGGATAAAAAGATAAAGTTGTCCCATTTATCTAAATTGCAAAATGAAGAATTAATTCCTCAAATTGATTTTCTCCTCATCACTTTTATTTAAATCAAATTTCCTAAAAATTGTAAAAATACATATGGAGCCAAGCGGGCTCGAACCGCTGACCCCCTGCACGCCATGTAGGTACTCAAGTAAGCTATAACTAGTTTTTGCAACTGTTTTAGCTAAGTTGGTCGCAGGGCTGGTCGCAGGGAT
>CESW01018488.1_pt1 | contig 25342 bp, 24 predicted proteins | sample 531171 | NCBI WGS metagenome assembly CESW01 (sample SAMEA2621859, study PRJEB7988) | marine metagenome | biome: marine biome (ENVO:00000447); feature: surface water layer (ENVO:00002042); material: "saline water (ENVO:00002010), including plankton (ENVO:xxxxxxxx)" | depth 5 m
GTGCTTTAAGTATGATCTAGTGAAATTACGACAGGTATAGCATAAACAATCTTCTTGTATTGGCGCCATGTCGTCCTTATATTTGCTATTTCTTAATCTTAATATGCCTTTATTTGTATACAGAAAACCAGTTCGTGCGTTTCTTGTGGGTATAACGCAGTCAAACATATCAACGCCTCTTAAAACGGCTTCGATGATATCACTTGGGGTGCCAACTCCCATCAAATATCTTGGTTTATCTTCTGGCATTTTATGTGCAATATTATCCAAAACTTTATTTCTCTCTTCTGAGGTCTCACCAACAGATAATCCTCCGATTGCATAGCCATCAAAACCAATATCTAATAAGCCAGATAAAGATTTATCTCTTAAATCATCATGAACCCCACCTTGAATGATTCCAAATAAATTACTTTTAGATTGCGTAATCGCTTCTTTAGAGCTCTTACCCCATATAAGTGAAAGCTCAAGTGATTTGTCTGCGGTTTTTTTATCTGCTGGATATGGTGTACATTCATCAAACTGCATTATAATATCAGCACCAAATTGTTCTTGTAACCAGATCGACTTCTTAGAATCTAAAAACACTTTTTTACCATCAATTGGCGACTGAAAATATACCCCTTTATTAGTAATTTTTCTTAATTTAGATAAACTGAAAACTTGATAGCCTCCAGAGTCAGTAATAATTGCACCATTATAATTCATAAATTTATGTATCCCGTTATGATTAGAAATTATTTCAACCCCTGGTCTTAACATTAAATGAAAAGTATTTGCTAATATAATTTTATAACCAAAATCATAAATTTCTGAACCAGACATTGCTTTTACTGTCGCTGCTGTACCAACAGGCATGAAGCATGGCGTATCTATAAAATGGCCATTTAAACTAAGAGAGCCTAGTCTTGCTTTATCTTGTACATTTTTTAATGTGAAATTCAACATTTTGAACTGATATATTTTTTTTTATAAAATGATTTTTATTATGCTTAATGTATTTTTCTAATCAAACAACTATGGAAGTTTTCAATAAAATTATAACATTTTTTTAATTGAAAATTATATTCAGAAAGTTGTCCCTTAGACATTAAGTAAAGAAAATTATATGCATTGATATCTGCTACTGACATTTTTTCTGAGTTTTCTTCAATATATAAACTTATTTTTTTACCTAATACTTTTGGAGGCATAACATAATGCTCCTCAGATAGAATGATTAATAATGCTTCTTCGCTATTTAATTCAGAGAAATCTCCTTTACTAAGATTCTGCGGATAAAAGAATTTACATTGAAGATTATTAATTCTACACATGAACTTAAACAAATATCTCTCAATTGGATATTCATCATCTTTAAGTACTAAAGTTAATTTTGTGTAGAAATTTTTATTTCTTTCATTTTTAAGAAAGCTTATTAAATTTTCATATCTATCAACAGTAAATTTTATAGGCTTTGGATATTGGTATCCTAATATCATTTTACTAATTTTATTACTATTATGGATCCATGTAATATTATCTTCTTTTTTATAAATATGATTTGTTAAAAAAGTAATATGTAGAAATAAATATAAGGTAATAAAAAAATTATTTAGATAATTAAATCTATGGTTTTTTAGAATTAGTGTTAGTGTAAATATAGCTAACAAAACCATTACCGGCGAAATTTTTCTGTATGTAATTTGGTGTGTTGAAAAGAAGAGAATTATTGGTATAGGTATTGAGGCCAATAAAATAATGGTAAAATTCTCAAATCCTGCATCTATATTTTTAAAATCAAAAAGTTTATCTTTAGTCAAGAATAATCTTGCAAAAAATGAGAGTATTAAAAGAAAAATTATAGAATACGTTAATACCTCACCGTTATTTTTTATAGCGCTTAAAATTAAATCAGAATAAAGAGGAATATCAGTTTTCAAGTAACTAAAAGTATCGCCTATAGATGTATCATATACCCATCCGTAAAGACTTCCAAATCGTGGTGTATACCATATCCATAAAACTAAAGAAGATACAAAAAAGCTTCTTTTGAAATAATTAACTTCTGAATTAGAATAAAAAATATTATTTTTAATTTTTAGAAATAATATAATAGCTATTAGAAAAAAAAGAATTATTGATACAAAATAAGTTAAATAAAAGAAAATTTCTTCAGAATATGGGGGATCTACTTTAATGACTGAACTTGATACTTCAGGAAAAATTCTGCTAAAAAATAATAACCAAACAAAAAATATTGGGTATAAAAGGCCACCTAATATTTCCCTAAGAGAGATATAATTGCTATACCTTTTAAATATTAAAATTCCTAAAGCAGGTAAGAGAATTATTAAACCTTCAATTGGTCTCGTTAATATTGTTAAAGTAAAAAACAATACAAAGAATCTTGAATTTCTCTTTGTTTTAAACAGATCGCTTTTTATTAAAAAATAAATTGAACCAAGTAAAAAAGCAATAAATGCAACCTCTGCAAAAAGTGGGATAGGCTGTCCTCCAAACATGATATTAAATGACAACCCTATTATCAACGCTGAAATTACTGAGGAATATGTATTTATACTAAGAGAACGAAATATTTTATATGTCATTACTGTTGATAAAGTATTAAAAAAAACATGAGTCATAAGGACTGAACTCAAAATATCTCCAGATGAAATAATCATAAACGGAAAAATATAAAGCTGAAAAGCTATCGGTCTCCATCCTCTTTCATTAAAAATCGATATTAAAAAATTAAGATATTCACCTTTTTCTAAGAATAGATATATTGAATATGCAGAATCTAAATACTCTACAGAATCTGATATTGGAAACTGAAAATTTTCCAGATGCCAAATAAAAGAAAATAGAGGCGCTAAAAGTAAAAGAAATAGACTAAGCTCATTATTAAGATTAAGGTTTTTCAAAAATCTATACCATCAGCTTAAAAATTTTTAACACATACATTCTTATTATGCATAATACAATACAAAGTCCATTATAAATTACTGACATTTTACTAGTACCCCCTATCCTCGCAGGTTCGTCACCTGGAATTTCTGAGATTTTTAAGCCTCTATTTATAGCTACAGCGCTTATAAGGGGTTCGAATACTGGACCATATAAAAACTTTTTAAATTCAGGATATTTGGCAATTTTTATATCAAAACCTCGATAAATTGTTAAGGTGTCGGTAGGATTAAATTGTCCTAACAATCCAATAAAAAAGGTGAACATTTTATTTCCAAAGGCAGTTACAAAAGTATCATCATATGAAACTGCAGGAGGTAAATATCTAGAAACAACAACTAAGTCATCGCCTCTATGTAAATTTTCAACAATCATGGGTAGTTGCTCAACTAAACAGTTTCCATCTAAGCTAAATTCAATAACACAATCTGTCTCAATGATTGATATTGCTTCCATGACCGCTGGACCAAGTCCTTTTTCTTTTTGCGTTACCAGATGAAGATTATGGCTTTTTGCGAATTCTACAGTACCATCAGTTGACCCTCCGTCAATAACAAGAATCTTGTCAAATAAATTTGTATCTATCTTTGGAAAAATTGCTTTGAATCCGACAACTTCATTTAGAGTTGGTAAAAGGAGGGTAATGGTTTTTTTATTCATAAAAATTTTTAAATAATTTTATATCTTTAATAAAATAAACTATTGTGATTGCCGTAATACCTATGCCAAAATAGATGATACCAGTTTTGATGTTGCCCTCAACAATGATTACTTTAAGGCTCGCACCTAACATAACATAAAAATAATTCAAAATTAATGATGCGAGCGTAATTATTATAAAAAAATCTTTAAACTTGACGCTTGTAAGACCAAAAGCATAATTTAGAAGACTTTGAGGCAAAAATGGATTTAAGGTACACAAGATAATATATTTTATTTGATCTCTTTTGCCTATATTTAAATCTATTTTATCACTAATTTTTTGTTTCAATTTCGAAAAAAAATTATTTTTTGAAAAATTCCTCATTATTAAAAATGAAATTGATGCTGCAGCAGAAGTAGCTATCGTAGAAATAATTGTACCTAATATTGCTCCCCATATAATCCCTGATACGAATAAAAAAAACATTGCTATTGGCATTAACATTACCATCCCAAATATAAATAAAAAGCAAAAAATTAGAATTGAGAGATAAGGTCTATCTGTGTTGAGGTTATATAAAAATTCGTAATTATAAAAATTATTATTATAAAGGCTATTTATAATTACAAAACCAAATAAATATACCAAAAAAATTATTATAATATTTTTCTTCACTTGTATTTCACGACAACCATTTTAAAATTTTAATTATACCTTCTCTGCCCAAATTACTATTCCCCATACCCTTTTGCGAGTTTAGATGAATATTTTCATAATTTTCTACATAGTAGTTATACGCAGACAAAAGCATTTCGTTGTTATTTTTTGTTGGTTTCCAGCCCAGTTCCTCATGAATAAGATCTGTATTTCCTGAAAAAGAGTTAATTATCATATTGTATTGATAAGGCCCAAGAGGAGATAAGCCGATTTTGAAGAAGAGTTTCATAAGAGGTAAAATTAATCTTGATGGAAGAGAGTATATTTTACTTTTGCTTGAAGCTTCTTGAATCAAGAATTCAAAGGATTCATATAATGAGCACGGGTTTGGAGACCCAATATTAAAAACGTTTGTTTTATTATATAAGCTCGCTGAAATACATGCAGAAGCTAAATCATCTCCATAAACGAATTGGTACTTGTTATCACCTTTGCCAACTAAAAAAAGTTTTTTATTGTCTTTGATAAAATCAAATACAACAGAGAGTATTCCTAATCTACCTTCTCCTATAATTGTAGGCGGTCTAAAAATAATTACATTTAAATTTTCTTTTTTTGATAGCAGTATTTGTTCTGATTTTAATTTTGAATCACCATATTCTTCAAAAGGATTTAAAGGATAGTTTTCCGGAACTTCTAAAGAATTTAATTTTCCATATACGCAATTTGAGGAGAGATATATAAAATTTTTAACTTTATACTTTATAGCTAAATTAGATAGAACATCAGTTGCCTCAATATTTACCTTTTTAAAATACTCAGCAGTTTTTTTATTATAAGTCAGTTGGGCAGCACAATGGTATATACACTCTATATTATTCGAAATAAAAATTTCCTCTAATTTATTATAATCTGTTATATCTAAATTTATATTTTTATTTATATATTTAGAATTTATTTTTTTGTGAGAACTGTCAATTGCAATAACGTTTTTATTAAATTCTAATAATTTTTTTACTATGACACTTCCTACATATCCAGAGCTTCCTGTTACAAGATGCATAAATGACCCTTAATTTGTGTGTTATTATTAGCTTCAAGAATAATATTTTATGATATATTAATTATTAAAAAATTTCACTAAATAACATGAGCTTAATGATGAAGAAAGTTTTAATTTGCGGCGCAACTGGTTTCATAGGAAAAAATATCACTCTTGGATTATCAAAAAATATAAATTATGAAATTCATGCTGTTCGCTATAAGAGGCCAAAATACAATTTACCAAAAAATGTGACTTGGCATAGAGCAGATCTAAGAAACCCAAATATGGTTGATAAATTAGTCAAAGGTATGGATATTATCGTCCAATGTGCCGCGACAACTTCTGGATCAAAAGACATTGTATCAATGCCTTATATACATGTGACTGATAATGCTATTATAAATTCGTATATTTTTAGAGCAGCATATAATCATAAAGTAAAGCATTTTATATTTCCAAGTTGTACAGTTATGTATCCCTCGTCAAAAAAACCAACAAAGGAAACTGACTTTAACGGAATAATTATCGATAAATATAAAGGCGCTGGTGAAACAAAAGTTTATTTAGAAAAAATAGCAAAGTTTTATTCTTTGCTGAGCGATACAAAATATACAATTATTCGCCATTCAAATATTTATGGGCCACATGATAAGTATGACCTCGATAAAAGTCATGTGTTCGGTGCTACTATAACAAAAGTTATGAGAGCAAAAGAAACTCTTGAGGTTTGGGGGAATGGAAAAGAAATTCGAGATTTTTTACATGCTGATGATTTAGTAAATTTTGTAAAAAAAGCAATAAGAAAACAAAAAAAACCTTACGAGATTTTTAATTGTGGTTCAGGATCGCCTATTACTGTTAAAGATCTTTGCAAAAAGATAATTAAAATTTCAGGAAAAGATATAGAAATTAAATTCAATAAAGCTAAACCATCTATACCTTTTGATATGTATTTAGATTGCAATAGAGCAAAAAAAGAGATTGGTTGGACGCCACAGATTGAAATAGATAAGGGTATCAAAAAAACTATTAGCTGGTGGAAAAAAAATATAAAAAAATAAAATTATGTACTAGGTAACAAATTGGAAAAAATTACTTTTAACTCTTTTAAGTTCTATATTTTAATATTTATTTTTATATTACTAGCGCATTTTCCTACATTAACTGGAGATTTTCTAAAACAAGATGATTGGAATGCTACATTTTGGAATCTTGATATTATAACTTCGCATCCAGAGTTTTTTAATGCTGCGCTTGAATTATTTAGACCAATAAGTATTTTAATAATTTTAATTTCGGATTATATAACTCTAGACATTGAAAATGCAAAATATGTCAGATTAATAACAATCGTCCTAATGTCATTATGTGCATATATAACTTTTAAATGGCAATTGAAATTTAAACCAAATGATAAATTACTTGCCTTATCTTTTGCAATTTTAGCTTTTTGCTTACCGGCTTCACATTTACATTCATCAACCACAACATATATTCATATGGTATTTGCACTATTATGTGGTCAATTAGGCATGGTATATTTTTATAAAGCCATAATTAAAAAGCAATCAAATAAAATAAATAAAAAATACCTTTTATTTAGCTCCTCATTAATAATGGTTGGTTTATTAAATTATCCTCCAACAGCAATGATCTTTTTTGTATTTTTACTAATATACTTTCTATCTAATACAAGTGCATTGTATGAGAGTAATCATCAAATATATCTATTTACTTTTCAAGCAGCATTCTATTTTTTTCTTTTAATGCTTTTATATCTGATTTTAGCTAAATCTATACATTTTGTTTTTGATGTTGAGCCAAAATTACATGGGGGTGCAATAAGAAGTGTCCATATAGATTGGAATATTTATAATAAAATTTTACATATTTATACAATGGTCAAAGCCTCTATAAACAGCATAAATTTATTTTTTTATGACATGACAACTCTTCGTAACATACCATCAAATTTTTATATATTATCATTTATTTTCCTAATATATTGTAACGGAATTTTTTTAAGTTACTTTAAAAAATTGAATAGGGAAAAAAATTATATTTATTTTTTCAAGTACTTAATATTAATTTTTGTTATATCTTTTTTACTATTAATACTAAGTTACTTTCCAATTCTTGCAATTGACGTTGAAATTCCTGTTTGGACAACATTTAGATATACAGCTGTAACTGCGCCATTTATTTTATATATTTTTCTTTGGTCAATAAATAATATTGAAATGTTAGTCTTTAAAAGCAAAAAAAATCTTATAAAAAGTTTATTATTATTGACAATACTAATTTTTGGAGTTTTTAAAAGTAATTATGTAATGAATAATATGGTTGTTGGCCCACATGTTGCTGAAATGAACCATATTGCAAATCATATTGAAATTAACTCTAGTAAATTTTTAGATAATAATAAGTCAACAATAATAATAATTAGAGATAATACAGAAAAAAATCTTCTATTTAATGATTATGATTTAAGAATAAATGATACACATAATTGGCTTGTTTCTGCTACTATTTATTTGTTAAGAAAATATGAAATCAATACAATTCCTTCGCACAAAGTTTTAAATTGGGATGAAGATATAATTCATATTTCTTCATATTGGGGTGATTTAATATCTCTTAATTCTTTAAAAAATATTAATCTTAATAATTACAAAAATAAAATTATAATAAATATGAAAAATATTAATAAATAAAAAAAGTTAAAATATATGTCTCAACAAAAAAAATCTATTACATTAATTATCCCAACATTTAATGAAATTGAGGGTCTTCATTTGATAATGCCAAGGATTGATAAAAGTTTATTCAATGAAATCATTGCCATCGATGGTGGGTCATCTGATGGAACTTTTGAATATTTGCAGAGTATTGATGGTATAGATCTTATTCGACAAAAAAGTAAAGGCTTGACAGGAGCCCTAGTGGAAGTAACTGACATAGTTAAGACAGAGTATGTTATAGAATTTAGTCCTGATAATAATTGTACTCCAGAAGAATTACCTTTAATCGTTGAAAAGATAAATGAAAATTACGACATTGTTGTCGTTTCAAGGTATCTCGAAGATGCCGTTTCAGAGGATGATACTCTTATAACTGGTCTTGGTAACTGGTTTTTTACAACTCTCATAAGATTTTTAGGCCCTTACCCCATTACAGATGCATTAACTATGTATAGAGGTTATAAAGTTTCTATAGTAAAACAGCCCTTATTTAAAAAATATATTTCAACAGGGCATATTTTTGAACCACTTATTTCGGCTTATGGTAATCTAAACAAATATAATTATATAGAAATACCAGGAACCGAAAAAAAAAGAATTGGTGGTGAGGCTATTACAGCGAGTAAAATAAATATTATAAAAGCTGGCACATGTATAACAATAATGATTATTCGATTGTATATAAAAAAATGGTTCAAAATTTCAATTTAAAATGAAATCAAAGAATATAAAAACATATTTTGACAATATCAGCGATCTGCAAATGGGAATTTTGGCATCAATCTTACCAATATTTTTAATGATTATATGGCAAATAAACAACTCTGGTTTACCATATGCAGATGCAAATGACTTTATTGGAATAGCTGGAAAGATATCTAATTATTTTTATAATGCTGAATTTTTCAGTGGTATTTATGCTCTTTATTCTGAAAGACCATGGAGGCCAGTTTCTTTCCATTTGTTACTCTTTCCGTTTATGCTTTTGTCAAAAAATAATATTCTTTTTACAGCGGCTTCTGTACATATTGTATGTCTATTCTTTATAGTACTATATTCATATTTCTTATTTAGAAAAGTATGCGAATGCAAAATTACATCTTTTGCTTCTGCCATTTCTGTTGGCTTATTATCAGCTTCTTTCTTTCCTGGGGGAATGTTCCTTTTTGCAGAGACTGCCCTTACACCCGCAGTGCTCGGAACAATTTATCATTTTTTATCTTCAAACTACTTAAAAGATAAAAAACAATCAATATTTGCTTTAATAGCTATGTCAATAGCATTTACCGTAAGGCCAATTGAGGCTATTCTTCATCTTCTGCCAGTATTTATTTATTTTTTTTATAAAGGCTATAGAGAAAAAATATTTAGTCCTCTTATAATAGTATTGGTAATTAAATTTTTATTTGTATCTATATTCATTCTTTCTCTAAGGGGATTAGATTTAGATATTGATAGAAGAATACTAAGTATTAATGAAAAAGATGCTGGTGAGACCTATGAAATTTTATTTAAATCATTATTAATTTTATTACTCATAATATTCTTACCAAAAATTATCAACTTCTTTAAGAATTTATTTAATTTTATAAAAAATTCAAGACAAGAATATAATCGTTCCTACGTTTTGATTGTTTTCTCAATTTTTTCTTTTTTTATTTTAATATGGTTTTTTGACTCTTGGAGAGATTTGTACATATGGATATATAGAACTCAATTAGGTGATATTGCAAGCTCTGAAACATTCCTATCATTACCAAATACATTTATAGATTTATGGAATAGAATATATTACCAATTGATGTTTTGTGGTTTATTACCAGTTTTATTTTTACTTGTAGTTTCCTTATTTGCTTTCATAAGCAGAATTAAAACTAAAGATTCAATAGATAAAAAAGTTTTTTATTTTCTTTTCTTTGGATTAATTATTCCTGTTATTCCTGTTCTAATTTCAATTTCTAATACACCGAGAAAGTTTGCTTTATCTTATATTTTATTAATTATCTTAGGATTTTCATATTCTTTAGCAGTAAAAAATATAAGGAAGTACTTATTTGTCCCAATTATATTTTTAGTTGCTACGCAAACATTATCCATTTACAGTGTGATTGATTCTAAAAATTTTAAATACTCAAAAATCATATCTGGAAATTTTGTAAAGCCAATGAAACGTTCATATGAACCAAAGATAATTGATCTTATTTATAAACAATCACTTTTATATAATTTTAAAAATGTTGACCTAGCTTATATGCATCCTAAAATTGAAATCGATATATTTACATCTTCAATGATAAATGGATTGATACCAAAAAAAAGCTATATAACAACCTTGCCTGTTCTGTTTAAAGAATATGAACATGAATGGCTAGATAAAAGATTACAAACATCAGATGCCATATTTTTAATTAATCCATACGGAAGTATGTCAATAACACCAATCTATGCAGAAAAATTTTTAAAGGATTTTAAACAAACAGACGAATTTCAAGTTAAATTTTATAACGATATAATGTATCTCTACTTTTCTGAGAAACTTAAAAATAAATATAATTTCTTTATCTCTGAGTGTATTGATCTACCCAATGATGATGTTTTTAGACAAGGATGCCTTTTAATTAAAAAAAACGCATCAAATTTATAAATGAATATTAAAATCTTTATCAAAATTTTTATTGCATTAATTTCTATTATATTACTAAATAAATATAATTTTCTAGACTTCTCTTACCTTCTTAAATTAGATATATATTTATCTATTAAAATTATTGGAATAGTTTTTCTAATAATGATATTAGGAAGTATAAAATGGTATTTTTTAATCATAATTCAAAATAATAATATTTCTTTTAAACAAGTATTAGAATCGTACTATTTAGGATACGCACTAAACTACGTGTTATTTGGTATAGCCGGGGACATTATTAAAACAATATATTTGATTAAGGGCAAAAAGAATAAAATTGGAATTAGTATGTCCGTAGTGATTGATAGATTAATTGGATTGTTTTCTATGTTCTTACTTATGGTGATATGTTTTCCAAAAATAATTGAATATAGTAGTGATTTCAGTAATTTTAATACGCCTATTACTGATAATTTATTTAAATACTATTCAATAGTTTTTTTGTCCTTCTTTTTTCTTTGTATTTTGATAAAAAAAATACTAAATAGTAGAAGAATTAACAAAATTATTTTTTTGTATTTTTATAGATATAAAAATAATACTTTCAGAATAATTTCAAAGACGATAAAAGTATTATTTTCTTATAGAAAATCTTCACTATATTTATTATATAATTTAATATCAGCAATGTTACTTCAGATAATTATTGCTTTTTCAATTTTTATAATTTGTACGTATGTAATAAATTTCGAAATTAGTTACTTCAATAATTTAGTATCAAGTTTAGTAGTTCAAATTATTAGTATAGTTCCTCTCTCCCCTGGTAATATCGGTGTCGGCGAAGCAGCTTTTTCACAAATAATGTATATACTGAATAATAATATTCTACTGCAGTATGCAACAGTATATTTTATTTTTAGGATATTTAATATGTTATGCTCTATTCCTGGTGTAATAATATATTATTTGGTTATAAGAAAAAGAGTTTATTAGTATGAGTGAATTGAAAAAATGGAAAATTTTATCAAGAAAAAATGCTTATGATGGAAGTCCGTACATAAAAATTTTTATTGATGAAGTTCAGTTGCCCGATGGGAAAATAATAAATGATTACCATAGAATTGAGGTAAATAATGCTGTAATGCTTCTCATTGAAAATCATAAAGATGAATTACTAATATATAATGAGTATAGACACGGTGTAGGGGATGTTTCATACACGTTTCCGGCAGGTGGTATTGAAAAAAATGAATCTTTAGAAGAAACTGCAAAAAGAGAAATTATGGAAGAACTCGGATTTGTTTTTAATAAATTTAAATTATTAAAAAAATATATTGTTAGTGGAAGCTATATGTTTTCCGAGCTAAATATGATATCCATAAAGGATATTAAAAAAATTAGGGAACCTATAGAGATAGATATTGAGAATCCTGAAATAATTTGGCTATCAAAAGAAGATGTGAAAAATGCAATTTTTCATGATAAATTCAAAGGTCTAACGTATGTTACAGCAGCATTGATTTGGTTACTCTATAAAAATGAAGAAGAATAATATTTGGATTACGGGTAATGGAATGGTTGGTAAAGCTTTAATAAAAAGCTTGGCGAAAAAAGTAAAATATAATGTAATTGTAACTTCTAAAAATAGATTAGATCAAACAAATCAGAAGAAAACAGATAATTGGGTAAAAAAGAATAAGCCTGAAATAATTATTATAACCTCAGCGCTTGTTGGTGGAATTCAATTAAACTCTAAGATACCTGCGACTTTTCTTTACCAAAACTCATTAATTAATCTTAATATTATTAACTCTGCACATAAATACAATTGTAAAAAGATAATTTTTTTAGGGGCAAGTTGTATGTATCCAAAAAATAGTAAGCAACCTTTTCAAGAAAGTTCAATATTTGATGGAAAAATTGAAGAGACAAACGAGGGGTATGGTATATCTAAATTAATTGGCCTCAAAATGCTCGAGATGATTAATTATCAATATAAAAAATCTCACGTAACAATCATACCAGCTGCGAGTTATGGTCCAAATGATTGCTACGATGAATCTAAAAATCATGTAATACCTGCTTTAATAAAAAAAATTCATAACGCAAAAGCTAAGAATCTAAAAAGCATTACTCTTTGGGGTACAGGTAAAGCTAAAAGAGAGTTCTTATATGTTGAAGATATGGCAGATGGGATAATTCATATAATGGAAAATTATAAGGAATCATCACCAATTAATCTTGGAACTGGCGAAGAAATAACAATAAAAAATTTAGCATTGACCATAAAAAATATTATCGGTTATAAAGGAGAAATTCAATTTGATTCTTCTAAACCCGAAGGTATTAAAAGAAAAATTCTTGATAGCACAAAAATTAAAAAGTTAAAATGGAGACCAAAATTCAGTATCGAGAGAGGTATAGAAATTTCGTATAAGAGTTATATAGAAGAAATCACGAAGTAAAAAAATTATTTACAACCTTAATTACATAGTTTATTTCTTTTTTTGTCATATCAGGTGAGCTGCCCCAGAAAATACCACGATCCATAATGATGTCTGCACCTTTAAGCTGCCCAGATATTTTGTAGCTAATATTTTTTATTCCAGGTTGCTTCGTCATGTTTCCACAGATTATTGGTCTTGTTTCAATACCGTTTTTTTCCAAGTGAACTCTCAATTCATTTCTCATTTTTTGTGATTTACAAATAATTGGAAAACCAAACCAAGATGCTTTTGTTCCTTTTGTAATTTCCATAGGAAAAATTAATTTTTTTTTCTTTAAAGGCAGAAAAGCATCATTCCATATTTTTCCAATCTCATGTCTTTTTTGATTAAATCTTTCGAGCTTCTTAAGTTGTACTATTCCAATTGCCGCATTCATATCAGTGGATCTTAAATTATAACCGACATTAACGAATAAAAATCTTGGATCTATTTCCGGAAATTGTTTTTCATAAACGTCAGCATCGAACATATCTCTAGTCCAGCCATGGGATCTTAATGATAAAATTTTGTTGGCGATATAGTCATTATTTGTAACAATCATTCCTCCCTCAACTGTAGTTATATGATGAGAAAAATAAAAACTATATGTGCCAATATCTCCATAAGTTCCAAGATACTTATCTCTCTTTTTTACACCAAGTGACTCACAAGTATCTTCAATCAGCCAAAGATTTTTACTTTTACAGAGTTTCCTAACTTCATTTATATAGCCGCCATTTCCTAGAACGTGAACCATGCATATAGCTCTTGTTTTTTTTGATATAGCTTTTTTGATTGAATCAAGATTCATCTGAAGCGTTTCTGGATCACTATCAACAAAAACAGCCTTAGCACCAGTTTGAGAGATCGGCCATATAGATGTTGACCAGGTAACTGCAGGAACTATAATTTCATCACCCGGTTTTAAAAATTTTTTTTCTGATTTAACTTTTCTAAATTTGTCATTATCTTGTATTGCTGAAAAAGCTAATAAATTTGCTGATGAACCGGAATTTACATAAATTGCATGCTTAACTCCAAGATGTGCAGAAAATGCTTTTTCGAATTTTTTTGTGACTTTACCCATAGTCATATAGCCTGAGTCAAAAACTTTATTAAGCGCAAGTTTTTCAGCGTTGCCTATAGTATTTTTATTAAGTGGAATTATCATAATATTTTTTAAATTTTATTTATATTAATTTGTAGAAGATGATATTATAGATATCAAAAATAATAAGTACAATAGGCAGTACAATGAAAATGAAGATTGAAAGCTATTTAGACTCTGTCTCAGATAACTTTAAAAATTTGAAAATCGCTAGCTCTAATATTGAGAATGCAGCAAAAACAACAATTAATGCTTTACAAAATAACAATAAAATCATTTTTTGTGGAAATGGTGGATCTGCAGCAGATTCTCAACATCTCGCAGCCGAACTAATGGGTCGATATAAACTTGACAGAGCACCATTGCCGGCAATCGCGATTACTGTAGATACATCCGCATTAACTGCAATTGCAAATGACTATGGATATGAAAATATCTTTTCCAGACAGCTAAATGGTATCGGTGTCAAAGGAGATGTTCTTTTTGCAATATCTACTAGTGGTAAAAGTAAAAGTATAATTAAAGCAATTAAAACAGCAAAGGATATTGGAATGCAGGTTATTAGTTTAACTGGCTCCACCATTGGAGAAATGAACGAAATGTCAGATATATGTATCAATACACCTAGTATAGAAACAAATCATATCCAAGAGATGCATATAACAATCGGACAATTAATATGTGGACTTGTAGAAGAAGAACTTTTTAACAAATAAAATATGTCTAAAGTATATTGGGTTACAGGAATATCGGGTGTTGGAAAAACTACATTTGCAAAAATTCTACAAAAGGAACTAAAAAATAAAAAAATAAAAAGCATAATTATTGACGGCGACGAAATTAGAAAAATCCTAAACAAACAAGATCAATATGAAAAAAAAGATAGAATTGATCTTGCTATGATCTACTCTAAACTCGCAAAATTATATTCAGAGCAAGGTATTACAGTAATTGTTTCAACTATTTCTCTATTCAAGAAAGTTCACTTGTGGAATAGAGAAAATTTAAAAAATTATGTAGAAATTTTAATTAAAAGAGATATCTCTGAGATTATTAAAAATGATATAAGGAATATATATGACGAAGATAATATTGTTGGGAAATCAATAGAAGCAGAATATCCTGAAAATCCTGAATTTACTTTAAATAATATCGATATAAATGGTATAAAAAATTTTATTAAAATGAATATAGTTGGCTAATCATTTAAAATTAAAATTTGAAACTATAAACTCATTAATCTTAAAGTTCAGATCTGATATTTCTTCAATATATCTTTTACTTAGAAAATATTTATAGATATTATCACCATTGTTATCAGTAATATTAAGTCCTGCATTATTAGCTATATGAAATCCTGCAGTTACATCCCATAATTTTAATCTTGCCTTTCTTACATACATATCTGCCTTATCGAGAGCTAAGTAGCAAAATTTTACAGAGCTACTAACATGTAATAATTCGTAAGAAAATTCATAATTTGATAAAAAGGATTGTATTTCTAAAATCTCTTTCTCTCTTTTTGTTGTAATTATTTTAATATGATTACTAGGGTCTTTTTTATAGTTTTTATATATTTCTTTTTTTTTGATAAAATTTTTACCTAATTCGATTTTATAGGTTTTTTTATAATCCGCGTATAACATTAAATTTATATTCGGAGCATAAATTATACTAAAAAATGGCTCATTTTTATGAATATATGAAAGGTTAATTGTGTAGAAATTTTCCTTATTTATGAAAGCACTTGTTCCATCTATAGGATCAATAATAAAAAAATTTTCAGCATCAATTACTTCTCTTTGAGATAAAATATTATTCTCTTCTGATAAAATTTTTACACCAGGAAATTTTTTGTTTAAGAAATTAAAGAAAAAATTATTTATTTCTAAATCAGCATTGGATACTGGAGTTTTATCTTTTTTCAATTCATATGAAATATTCGCTAAATTCTGATATTTTTTAGCAATTTCCCCAGACTTATAAACTTGTTTTATAATTTCATCGATATCAAATGTCATATTCTTTTTCATAAAGTGCTAAATCTGTCGGAGTATCTACTTCTCCCCATGCCTCTTCATTTTTAAGTACCTTAATTTTTATATTTTCTTTTATAAGTAAATTTAATAGTTGAGTTATATCTAAATTATCAAAGTTTATTTTTGATAAAATTTTCTCTATTTTTTTCCATCCATTTGGTTTAATTTTTAATAAGCCCATATATTGACCTTCAATACTTTTAATATTATCAGTTTTACCGCCAATCTCTTCCAGGAAATTATTCTTATCTTTTATAAAAGTTTCCAAATCCTCCAGTGGATTAGAAAACCTTTTTGACCATAAGGATAAAAAATTAGCATCATATGAAATAGCAATATCATCAGAATTATTTATTAAACTTCTTATAATTTTTTTTCCAAAAAAAATATCACCATATGAAATGATGCATTCTTTTTTCATTAAAATTTCTTTGCATATATACAAAGACGAAACAATACTGGTATTCTTCCAGTTATGGTTGTCAAAGTAATACTTTATCCTATTATCCTTAACTCTTTCGCCCAGGTAACCTCGAACAATAGCAATTTCATGAATTTCATTTATTGAATTATAAATATTCAGCTGTCTTGAAAGTAAAGATTTTTCATTTATTTTAAGTAAGCATTTTGGAATTGTCTTTGTTAGATTTTTAAGTCTAGAACCTCTTCCTGCCGCTAAAATAATTACATTCATGAAAAGAATTTTCCAAATAATTCAGTATCAAGTTGGTCAAATGGATCACATCTTTCCGGATGCCACATTATGCCTTTAATTTTATATCTTTTATGTGAAATTGACTTAATGATATTATCAGAAGATCTAGATGTAACTAAAATGTCTTGCGCGGTTTCCTCTGTTCCGTACTCGTGATAACTATTAATTATTCTTTTACTTTTATTGTAATTAACTTCAAATTTTGTATCAACATGACCCTCTATTTTTTTAAGGTTGACATTAAAGTAAGACTGTATTTGTTGCATTCCACGGCATACACCAATTAAAGGAATGCCTTCTGAGACAGACTTCGATATTAAAAATTTTTCAATATCGTCTCTTGGAGTTTTTTCTCCTAAAGATGATATTAGCCCACCTCCAGTTAGTAATATTCCTTTAAATTGATCATTTTCTATGATTTTTCTTGCAATACTTAGGTGATTTGGAATTAAAACTGGTAAAAAACCACATATTTCTAAAAATGAATACCACCTAACATCAATACTGTCACGGAGCTCATTTTCTAATAATTCTTCTCGTTGAGTAACAATAATTCTTTTCATGTTTTTTTCGATATTATGTATTTTAATTTAACACCACGTTACTAATTTATAATCATAACTTTCCTATCAACTGTATCTATTTTAATGGTTTTCGCTTTCAATAATTTATCATACAAAGAGCCAGCTCCTATAACTGCAGGAATACTTAATTCTGCAGATCTTATAGCCATATGAGAATTTGAACCTCCAAATTTTGTTATTAAACCAGAAATTTTATGAGAAAAAATCCAATCATATCCTGGATCTGCATTTTCAATCATTACAATTTTATTTTTAATATTTATATTTTTTTTATTATCTATTATAACAAGATCAGATATTATACTTTTCTGAGTAATAAAATTTGGATTTGACTCATTTTCATGATAAAAAAATATATTATCTGGTTTTGTAATTATATTAGGCAAATTAATTTGTTTTGTATAATTATATCTTTTTTTACGCCTTTGTATTGATGCTCTTATAATTTTTTCTGGATCACTTATTATAGTATTTAGTGAGAGTATTGAACTTATATGTGTATAGGAGGCATCATCTTCTGATATCTTTAATTCTCTAGTAATATTTTTAAATATATCTAGAATAGAACTAATATTTTTTGAGAATACAAATTTAGAATATTCTCTAGCTTCTATTGATTTTTTTATAAATGAAATTAGTTCTTTAGCATTGATTTCAAGATTTGTTTTTTTTAAAAATTTATTTAGTCTAATAATTGAAGCATTTGAAAAAATAAATTTACTATTTAAATGTTTTTTATTTATTATTTTTGTATTTTTGAAGTAAAGATTATAAGAATCCCTGTATGATTTTGACAAAATATCATAAGTCCCGGGTCGTAAATGCCCATATTTTTTTAAAAATTCCGATTTAGATAATTTATTAATATCTAATAGCAATGATCCGCTAACGGTATTTAATGATTCTAAAAATAAATTATATTCAGTTTCATTAATTATATTTTGGTTAACGAATGATTTAAGCATTTCGACTGCAATAAAACCTGCTCTTGCAAGACCAGCAAATGGAAGAGTGCCATATCTTTTGCAATCTTCAACAAGCCAGTAAATTTTTCCATAGTCATCTAAATTGCTATTTATTATAGTATTATATTTTTTTTCAAGAATATTAATTTTTTCTAAATCTTGTATCCATAATCCTTTTTTTGGACTAATAATATTATTTGTTAATAATGAAAGAGATTTTTTTATTTGAGAAATTTCTTTCCTATTAAAGCCAAAGTCTTTCAATACCTCTAATTTTTTATTTGTATCAAGTGTGTAACATGAATATATAATATCAAACTCAATTTTGTCATGAAGTATTGGATTTTTTTCTAATTTATTTAAATAATAATTTACAAGTTTTTCTGCAACGCTGTTATCAAGAGTTTTTGGTATAAACGAATTAAAACTTACTCTAACATCAACGTAAGGAATTCCTTCAAGCTCTACAATTAGAGGAAAACTTCTAAGATTCTTATAACCATAATTATCGCGTTGATATGCCCAAATTGAGTTTGTAACTAGCTCTCTATAAAGCGAGATAGATAGAGGTCTCGGCTTATTTCCAATAATTTCTGCAGGATTCCAGTCAGGCATAACTCCATAGATTGCTTTCTCCCCAAATAAATAAGGCTGTCTTTTAAACCAAGATTTTGCTCTTTTATGAATATTTAATAAAATATTATAATGCTCGGTATCTGAAATAAACTTTGAGCAATTTATATTTAATGGTCTAACTTGTGTAAGATAGATTTTTCCTGAATTTGTAATTACATATTCGATGTCTAAAGAATCGTTTTGAAATATATTCTCAAGCTCTTTACTTAACTCAATTAGCTTTCCTAAACTTCCTTTAACTTTTTTATTGTGAAGCTTATGATAGAAAAATAATTTACTTTTTTTTCCCGTACCAGAAGTTATTGAATCTGTTCTTCCACTATCATCATCATAATTTATCTTTATATAAGGAGTATTATTATTAATATCTCTTGTAAATATAACACCTGAGCTTTTTACTTTTTTTAAAAATGGTTGGATGAATACTTCATCTTCATTACAAACATTCTTATAGCTAGAAAAAATTTTTTTTACTGCAGAGTGAACTTCATCGTTGTCTTTAAGATTAAATAATGTTAAAAACTTGCCAGCATTAGAGCATTTGTCCTGATCTTCTGATTTTGATGAGCTTCTAGCTATTAATACGGTATTTTCCCATTTTTTTCTTTTAATGCCTCTTAAAACAATATTTGAATCTTTTTTAAATTGCTTGTAAGTAATTATAAACTGGTCTAAAACTTCTGCGTTCTCAATTTTTCCTCTTAGATTAAGAAGGTTTTTTGACTTCGTTGAAAATTTAATTTTACTTTTATTTTTCACAACAACTCTACTCTACAATACTTTCTTGACAATCCATGCTCGTGTAATATATTTAGCTTCAATAAAATCGAAAGTGGACAACTTGTCTTCAATATAGTTAATAAATATTTCAAATTTTTCACCAAGTTGGAATTGAATATCATTCACAGACATCCATGCTCCTAAGTATTGTTCTTTAGACATTTTTATTGTGTGAATTGCCTCAAGATATTTTAGGTTTGTAAATTGTATATTATTTTCAAATCTTCCTGTAAGCTCTTCAACGAACTTTGATTTACCAGACGAAACTCTTTTAATGTTTGGGTTTAAATCTGAAATTTTATTTTCAATATCTAAAAGTAGCGGATTATCATCAATATATCTAGGGTTCCATAATGCGCAAAAAGTTCCATTTTCTTTTAAAATTCTGTGAAATTCTTTTGTGGCTAAATCAAATTTTGCCCAATGAAATGATGATGCCATTGTGACTATATCAAAATTATTCGAGGGGAGATTTGTATTTTCTGCGCTCCCAGAAACCCATTTTATATTTCCATTTTGCTTATGGTTTTTTCCTTGTTCTTTCATATTTAAAGACGGCTCTACAGCGTACAAATTTTTTATTTTGCTAGAATTTGACAACATACGTGTCCATATGCCGGTTCCGGCGCCAATATCTGCAGCAGATAAATCTGAACCATTATGCATTCTTAATAAGGATTGAAGTACATCAGGCGAATAATCTGGCCTATATTTACTATAATTGTGTGCTAAATTATCAAAATTACCGTGTTTTATAGACATATGATTATTCAATGATTAATATTTAATTATATTTACATTATAAGCTAATTAACAGCTCAAAATCTTAATCTTACTATGATTATTTAACATTAGTGATAATAGTATTTTTAACATTAATAATCTTAGTTTTAAATAATTCAGTAAAATTCTGAAAAAATACAACGGAATTACAAATAATAGAGAAAATAAAGCAATAAATTTATTATTATTCTTTTTATTAATTTTTATCAGCTCTGATCCTGGGAGCGTATTTTCTACTGAGTGAAATAAAATCCATTCAAAAATTGGTTGCTTATTGTTTGAAAACATTTTAAACATTGCTTTAAATCTGAAGCTCTCTCTTCTTAATGAGAAATCACACTTAAATGGAAATAATAAAAAAATTGGTAGAAAAACTAGCATACAAAATTCGTATTTATTAATTTTTCCATATCCAAAATAATCAAATTCATTTTTACATAAAATTTTTATTCTAATTTTGTCAAAATTTGATAGGAAAGAAGAATGTTTTTGAGATATCACTTCTTTTCCAATGCCAGACAATTTCACAGATTCAGATCTATTATGCCAACTAAAACCCATAAAAGTAGATTTTGATAGCATTTCTGAATAATCTATTTCAAGAAACTTGCAAATTTTTTTCATAGTTTTTTTGTTATCAAGATGTACATCCTCTAATCTAATAAAACGGGATTTTATATTTAGACAATCATCAATATAAGGTGTTTTACCGTATAACCTTGAGGATTCTTGTTCCCAATGCTCTCTTTTTTCAAGGATAATATTTGAAATAGCACAAAAAAGCATACTTTTAAATAATGAAAATTTTTGTTGATTATAATTAATATGTTTGATTATTGAGCCTATGGTCTGTACAGGATTTCTGACCATATGAATAAACCTTAATTGATCAAAATCTTCTTTGAGATAAATTGCATGTTTCCTTGGTTGATCATGTATGGGAAAACATAAATAACAGTCATTGTTGAAATTTTTTTTATACGCTTGATTAAAAGATTGATATATAGATATAATAAAATCTCTTCTTGAAAAATCACTGCTAGTATTAAAATACTCTTTAAAATATTTAAAAAATACTTCCCTCTCTACTTTTATCTCAATGTCTTCACTTTCGCCCATGTGTGATAAGCTTGTATCACCATTCTCAAGCGTTGGGTCAAATATAACTCCTACTTTTGAGATTATAATATTTTTTAATAGATCATAAGTAATTTTTTTATTTTTTAGGTTTTCGTCCCATATATAATATAGCGGTAAAGCATAAAGCCATGGAAGAGAAATAATTTTTGGGTGATCATCAAGAAGGCTATGCATTAGTGTTGAACCGCTTGGACCATAATTTTGAATTGCTATTATTTTATTTACTTTTAAACGCATTTATCTGATTAATAAATCAATATTTGAATTATTTAATTTTCCACTTCTGAAAATCTTTTTAATAAATAAAAATATATTATCAATCATTAAGATTGATTTGCATCCTTTTGCTACTTTTGCCTACATAAAATTCTTCTCCATCTGATATATAACATGAAGAAAACCATGGTCTAGATCTATTTGAATTATTTGGGTATGACCCGTGAATACAGTTACCATTTAGAATTACTATTGAGTTACCAGGAATAATCATATCTGTTTTTTTATCAGCTAAATTATCTGGAATCTTACATTCACTGCCAGGATTTTCCCCAACCTTTTCTCTAAAACTTATATTATTTTCAGCAGGCAACAGGCCAAGCTTATGCGATCCTGGATAACAAAATATAGTGCCGTTTTCTTTATCCGCATCTTTTAAGAACCAATTTAAGGTAATATATGCGGCATTTTTATTTTTAGGATAAAAGTTATCTTGATGGGGTTTCCATGCCTGAGAGGAATAATCAGAATAAGCTTCTTTAAAAATAAATTGACTGCTTAATCCAATTGTTTTCGAATTATGAAATTTATCGAGTAAATCAACCATACGTTTGTCTTTCATAATAGATCTTGCTAAAGAGGAAGTCTCTTTAATTTCTGATAAAGTTATATCTGATTTTGGCCTCTCATCTTGATCCAAAAGCGACTCATATCTATCAGGATTTATTAGTGCTGCAAAGCTCTGATTTGCATGCCTCCTTATACATCTATTGAAAAAATCGGCCTCATCATCAGAAAAAACTTTTTCGATAATTACGTACCCATTTTCGTCATAGAAATTTTTCAAATTATCAGTCACAAAAAATTACCCCATTAATTTCCCAAAATATTTATTATACAAATCTTTTATGCCCCGAAGTTTTCTATATCTAAAATTCAAATACCAAAAAATGGAAAAAAATATGTTATAAGAATTTTCGTTAAAACCACTTCCGGTATAATTTAAAAAATATATTTTTCTTACAAAATTTTTTAAAATTATCTCTAAATTTTTTACACTATAGTTATACTTAATATCTTTATTTACTTTTTTGTTATCTTTTATGATTATATGTTTCCCAGTATCATTTATTGTTATTTCACTTATTCTATCAAAGTATAGGATATTTGCTTTTAATATCAATGCCCTTCTTTTTGCTTCTCTTTGCATCTTTGGCGAAGTTAGAATGTTCCAATTAGTAATTTGACCATGTATTCTTTTGTAATTTTCGTCTTCATTTTTTTCTATAGGTTCGTTTCCTTCAAATTCAATGCCATCTGAATATAAGTCTCTATTTATCTGATTTGCATTAAAATTATCATCTTTCTCCAAATAATACATGACACATTGTTGAAATGCATCATGCGAGAAACATGGTGACCAATCAAAAGTTAAATCTAATAATCTCTTCGTAGTAAAGAAAATATTTGCTGGAGCAAAACAGCATTCCCAAAAATCGTGATAGGTTCTTTTTTTAAACTTTGAGCATTTTATTCTAAATATATGGTCTTTATAATAGTCTTTATATTTGCCAAGCTTTAGATCCCAGTTTATTGTTTTTACACATGCTCTGTCACTTACGTTTGCTACAAAATAAGCTTTATTATTTGTTTCTTCTAATAATCTATTTGTATTAATGTGGCCAGAAAAATAATCTCCAACATGGCAATTGATATATTTTAAAATAAAACTTCTATTTTTTTTCTCCCTTTCGAGAAATTTATGCATTGCATTATCATCTGGATCTGTATTAATGATTATTTCGAAGCATGAGAGGTCTGAAGCATTTTTTTCATATGAATCTAAAAACTTTTTAACGTTGTTGATTTTATTTGAATTAATGTGAATAGATACAAGCATCTACTTTATAAAAAATGGTTTATCACAACCAATAAATGATGCAATAGCATATCGATCATTCTTGGCATACTCTGCTATAGGTGTAACACAGTGAGGGAGTTTCATTTGATTATTTATTAAAATTAATCTGTTGTTTCTAGGCATGATAGACATCATGTCTTTAGATTCTATACTTTTACCTAGCATTAATATACCTCCCCAATCCCATATCCATTGATCGCACGAATAATATAAAATGCTGATATCAACTCTATCAACATCACCCCTTAAATCATCAACATGAATTCTAGAAAAATCATTCTTCGAATATTTTAATACATAGGTTGTATCATAGAGAACATTTTTATCAAATAATTTTTCAATCTTTCTTAAGAATTTATTATTAAAATAAGATTTCCAATTTTTGCTTAATTCAAAGTCTTTAGCTCTCCAACCTTTCAGATAGTATTCTTCATCGTGATTTGGGAAATAGATCGAATTCATTTCAAAAGGACCCCCTTTTTTATAATGATTTCTCACTTGGTCAACTCTATCCCATTTATTAATAGACTTAAAGGTATCAAGTAATTTATTTGCTAATTCATAATCTAAGAAATCATCGATAATGCAATATCCATCAGTATAAAAATTTTCTATTTCATTCATTTTATTTTCTTCCATCTAAAATTAATTCTGATTTACCACTTTGCATTGCTTTATATATTTTATTTATAACGAATTCAACTTCCATAGCATTTTCTCTTTCAGGCCAAGTCTTAATATTAGTTGGGTATACATCCAAGATTTTTTCTTTTAAATTCTCTTTTTTTAAACTTTCTGAAAACCCTCGTAATCCCCACTTTGTTGCAGAGTATAAGGTTCGATTTTTTTTTGATTCCAATCCTACCATTGAGTTTATGTTTACAATATTATCTAAAATACCAATTAAAGAGTTTATTATTTTTATAGGTGCTATTAAATTAGCTTTAATCATTGCATCTATTTTTTCATATGTGTAAATTTCAAAAGGAGTGTTTGGGCATATAATTCCAGCATTATTAATTAAAATTTTTACTTTTTCTTTTTTTGCTTGATTACATAAATTCTTTATATCTTCATCTTTAGTTAAATCCGCTACAACATAATTAGCTTTAATACCCTCTTTAAAAATCAGTTTTTGAGTCTCAATAAGCTTACTTTCATCACGTCCATGCAAAAGTAATTCATGACCTTTTTGTGAAAAATATATTGCTAAATAATTTCCAAGGCCATTGCTCGAGCCAGTAATTAATACTTTACTTAAAGACATTATATCTCTCATCTATAATTTCTTTATTTTCGATAAAC
>CESW01002908.1_pt1 | contig 25271 bp, 17 predicted proteins | sample 531171 | NCBI WGS metagenome assembly CESW01 (sample SAMEA2621859, study PRJEB7988) | marine metagenome | biome: marine biome (ENVO:00000447); feature: surface water layer (ENVO:00002042); material: "saline water (ENVO:00002010), including plankton (ENVO:xxxxxxxx)" | depth 5 m
AGTCAAAAAAAAGGGAAGAAAAAAACGTTGAGTTGCCGCTCATGACGACGTCATTCGGTTGAGGAACCACGCGTCGCCGTCGGGCCAAGTAAGTTGCACCTCTTTTTGCGGGACCTTGGTGTGGCTTCTGGAACGCACAAAGATTCACCCGTTCAGGAAAGCAAGAAAAGAAGGATTGGACGACGGAGAGTTACTTTACTCGGCGAATCGTGTATTCGATGAGATCGCGCATCGCATCACGTGCCTCAGTACTTACCGCGTCCTCGTTCCCAAGCTCCGCGAGTAGGCTGAGCGATTCTTCTTTAAGGCGACGCATCTCCGATCGGGCGCGATCCATGCCGGGGCCGGCGAGGATGGCGTCCATGACCTCTTTGACCGCAGCGGGGTCTTCGCTTTTGTGCTTGACGAGGCGAATGAGGCGTCGACGTTCAGCGGGCGCGGCTTGGGCCAGTGTGTGGATGAGCGGGAGCGTCATTTTCCGTTCGCGAATGTCCTGGCCAGTGGGTTTTCCAGTGCGGTCGCCCTCGCCGAGGTCGAGCAGGTCGTCTTGAATTTGGAAAGCCAAGCCCACGCGCTCACCCAATCCCCACATGCGTTGAACAGTGGCATCTTTGGCTCCCGCAGCGGCCGCCCCACAGGCACAACATGCCGCCAAGAGCGAGGCCGTTTTGCGTCGAATGATGTCAAAGTAAACTTCTTCAGTGATGTCCAGACGTCGTGCTTTTTCGATTTGTAGCAGTTCACCTTCGCTCATTTCACGCACAGCGCGGGAGGTGATTTTAAGCAGGTCGTAGGCTTCTGCATCGACAGCAGCCAACAGACCCCGGGACAGCAGGTAGTCCCCCACAAGCACGGCGACCTTTTTCTTCCACAGCGCTTGGATGCTGAATACGCCGCGGCGAAGGGGGCTTTCGTCGACCACGTCATCGTGCACCAGTGTGGCCGTGTGCAAGAGCTCGATCAGGGCCGCTGCTGTATGAGCGCGATCCGTAGCGGTCCCCTTTTCATCGACGCCGCCGTGCAGTCGGGCGCTAAGAAACACAAACATGGGCCTCATCTGCTTGCCTTTGCGGCGAAGGATGTAGCGCATCACTGTGTCGAGTAATGCGACGTCGGTGGTCACGGCCGCCCGGAATTTGGGCTTGAAGGCCGCCATGTCTCCAGCAAGGAGGGAGGTCACGCGTTTCAGATCCGACATGGCTGCAAATGTAGCGCGGGGTCGCGGGGCATTGACCTTCCTGCGGGCACGGGAAGCGCGCACCGGTTCGAGAGCGTATCTTCGCCCAATGCTGCGCTCAATGACAGGCTATGGAAAGGCGGAAGGCGCCGTCGGTTCCCGGAAATACACAGTCGAAGTCCGTTCGTTGAACGGCAAAAACCTCGACCTCCAAGTGCGGATGCCGTCCGTGCTGAAGCAAAAAGAAATGGACTTGCGCACCGAGCTCGGTGCGCGGATCGTGCGCGGGAAGAGCGACATCGCCATCCACTTCGAGGCCGATGCCGCGGAAGCGCGCAACGAACTCAACGCACCTGTCATACGGAAGTACGTCCAGGATTTGGAAGCCTTGGCCCAGGAAACAGGCCAACCGACGGGCAACTTGTTGTCGACTGCGGTGCGGTTCCCCGACGCCATGCAAACGTCCAAAGAGGCCTTCGACGAGGAAGCCTGGGCCGGCATTCACGCGTTGGTGCTGGAGGCGGCAGACAACTTTGATGCGTTTCGAAACACGGAGGGGGCGTCGCTCGAGGCCGACTTCAAGGGGCGCTTGAATGAAATCGAGCGCCTCGAATTGAGCCTGGATCCGCTCCTAAAATCCCGAATCACGCGCGTCCGCGACCGCATTCGCACCAACCTTGAAGAAACCATGGATCGGGCCGCTTTGGATGAGGGTCGCTTTGAGCAAGAGGTCCTCTACTACATTGAGAAAATGGATGTGAGTGAGGAGCGCACGCGCTTGAAGGCCCACATCAAATACTTTCAGGAAATCATGGAAACCGGCGTAGGTCAAGGCAAAAAATTGGGATTTGTGACCCAAGAAATGGGCCGTGAAATCAATACGCTCGGAAGCAAAGCCAACGATGCCAACCTTCAACGGATTGTCGTTCAAATGAAGGACGAACTTGAAAAAATCAAGGAACAAGTCCTCAACGTCCTCTGAATCATGCCCGCAGGCTCCAAACCCCAAGGCGACGGCTTGGCCATCATCTTCTCTGCTCCTTCAGGAGCAGGCAAGACCACATTGGTTCGTCATTTGATGTCAAAGCCTGACCTCTCTCTCGGCTTCAGTGTGAGTGCTACAACGCGAAAGCCTCGAGAAGGTGAAGAAGACGGCAAAGATTATCATTTCTTGTCCTTGAAGGAATTTGAAGGGAAGGTGAAAAAAGGAGCATTTGTGGAACATGAAGAAGTCTATGAGGGCTTGTCTTATGGGACTCTTTGTAGCGAAGTGGAGAAATTGTGGCGCGACGGTCGGACTCCTTTGTTTGACGTAGATGTGGTTGGAGGTCAAACGTTGAAGGCTGTCTTCGGTGAAAGTGCCTTGTCCATTTTCGTTGCGCCCCCGTCCATGTTTGTCCTCGAAGAACGCCTGCGCAGCCGAGGGACGGAAGATGAGGCGGCGATAGAGAAACGCATTGCCAAATCCCAGAAGGAAATGGAGGCTTCAGGACATTTCGACCTAAGGCTAGTCAATGATGACCTTGACTTGGCCAAGCAAGAAGCCGAGGACATGGTGGGTGATTTTTTGGAACGTGCTTACCTCTGAATTGACAAATGACCCCATGAATCCAAACCAAGCCTCCTCACAAGCGCTTCGCGTCGGGCTATATTTTGGGTCGTTCAATCCCATTCATTTGGGACATTTGGTCATTGCCAATCACATGCTCAATTTGGCGGACCTCGATGAGGTTTGGTTTGTGGTAACCCCAAGCAGCCCTCACAAGCAACAAGCATCCATGATTCCCGAAGGACATCGCTTGCAAATGGCGCGCTTGGCTTTGGCAGATCATCCGCACCTCAAGGCCATGGATGTTGAGTTCAATTTACCGAGGCCCAACTACACCGCCGATACCATGGAATACCTTCGTGAGGCTCATCCTTCGGTGGTCTTTAGCATCATCATGGGCCAGGACAACCTTGAGTCTTTTCACACGTGGAAAAACCACGAAGATTTGGTCGCATCTCACCGCATGCTTATTTATCCACGCCTGACCCAAGGGTCCTCCGAGGCTGCCGCGGATGCAGCGGCTTGGTTGGCACACGATCACGTGGAGTGGCACGAAGCACCGATCATTGCGATAAGCTCAACCTACGTGAGGGATGCCATTACTGCGGGACACGATGTGCAATTTTTGTTGCCCGATGCCGTGGTTGCGTACATCGGAAACAACCGCTTTTACGAGGAAGTAGAAGGTTGATGAAGACCTATTGCCCGTTGTACAAATTCATTGCTCGGGACAACCCCGCAGAGGTGACATGGAGTGCGGCGTCGCCTGCCTTTGTCAGCCGCTCAATCATGCGTTCACTCTCTTCGGGACTCCACTTGCCAAGGACATAGTCGACTTGTTGTCCCTTGCCAAATTCTGACCCAATCCCAAATCGCAGTCTGGGATATGCGTTGGTGCCCAACACCTGTTGAATGTCCAAGAGGCCATTGTGCCCGCCGTCGCTGCCTTTTGCGCGAAGGCGCAGGGTGCCAAAAGGCAGGTTCAAGTCGTCGGTGATGACGACAACACGATCCAAAGGGATTTTTTCAGTTTCCATCCAATATCTGACCGCCTTGCCACTGAGATTCATGTAGGTGGAAGGTTTCAAAAGCACCAGGCGTCGCCCTTTAAAGCGGACGGTGGCCACCTCGCCCAGTCTGCAGGTTTCGAATGAGCCTGACAGACGGTGGGCGAGGGAGTCCACGATTTTGAACCCGATGTTGTGACGGGTGTCCTCATATTCCGCACCGGGATTCCCGAGGCCTACCATGAGGTATTTCACGCAGCTTGGGGTTTATGCTTCGCCGCCTTCGCCGCCCGAGCTACCTTCGCCGCCTTCGCCACCTTCGCCGCCCGAGCTACCTTCGCCACCTTCGCCGCCTTCACCTTCTTCACCTTCGAGGTCGGATTCAGCAGACATGGCTGCACGTGTGCGTTTGCATGCCACAAGCAATGCACTTTCGCTCAAGAGAATTTCGAGGCCATCAACGGTGAGATCGCGTACTCGGGCGTTGTCGCCAATATCTAGGTCTGAAATGTCTACCGAAAGGCTTTCAGGAAGAGCATCCGCAATGCCGCGAACGGGAATGCGGCGATAATTTACTTCCAGGCGACCTCCATTCAACACACCGACGGCTTGACCTGTGGTGCGCAAAGGAATGTCCATTTTTACAGGCTTACCAGGAAGAATTTCGAGAAAGTCGAGGTGCGTGACTCGATCCGTGACAGGGTGAAACTGAATGTCCTGAATGATGCATTCAACCTTCTTTCCAGCGATGTCCAAATCGATTTTAAAGACGTCTGGGTTGAAGACGACCTTGTTGATTTGATTTTCGGAAACGCTGAAGTGGATTTGCTCAGCACCGCCGTACAACACACCAGGAATCTGGTTGTTTGCGCGGAGCGCGTCGGCATCTTTTTTCCCTACGCTCTCACGGAGAGAGCCGCTCAATGATGCAGTTTTCATTTTGAAAGGTTATTGAAGAGTAAATTGATAACTGATGGATTTGTTGCTCATCAAACAATGAAGCGTTTGTGCAAACATGTCGTGCACAGGAAGTACGGTAATTTTGGTCGTGTCTACGTCTGTTCGCAGTGGAATGGAATCCGTGACAATCAGCTCTTGCAGCGTGCTGCTTGCGATGCGCTCGTAAGCCGGTCCACTTAATACGGGGTGGGTACAGATGGCACGTACACTCAAGGCGCCGTGTTCCATCATCAAATCTGCCGCCTTGGTCAGAGTTCCAGCTGTGTCGCACATGTCGTCAACGATGACAACGTTCTTGTCCTTGACGTCTCCAATCACGGTCATTTTCTCCACTTGGTTGGCCACTTTTCTTTGTTTGTAGCAAATGGCCATATCGACTCCGAGGTGTTTGGCGTAGGCACTGGCGCGTTTGGTTCCTCCAGTATCTGGGGTAGCAATGCACAAATCTCCTTGTGAAATGTGGTTTTCTAGCCAAGGCAGAAAAATGGTGGATCCGAATAAGTGATCTACTGGCACCTCGAAAAAGCCCTGAATTTGATCGGCGTGAAGGTCCATCGTGATGATGCGATTGACACCTGCGGCCATGAGCATGTTGGCGACAAGTTTGGCTCCAATGGCGACCCGTGGTTTGTCCTTGCGGTCTTGGCGCGCAAATCCGAAGTAGGGCATTACAGCCACGATGCGCTTGGCGCTGGCCCGTTTCGCTGCGTCAATGAGCATCAGCAATTCAAGCAGGTTGTCAGAAGGGGGGAACGTTGACTGGACGATGATGACCTCCTTTCCTCGTACGGTTTCCTCAATGTTGACAGTGAATTCGCCGTCGGAAAACTTTTGAGTCCGGACAGGAACCAAAGTGGTTCCATAGGCTGCAGCTACGCGCTCCCCAAATTCTTGGGATGCGGAACCAGCGAGAATTTTAATCATGTCAGACATGGACGGCTCTTCGAGGCCGCAAAGATAGGCATTCTCAGTCTGTTGGAGCCACGAGTTTAAAGCCTTTGCCATGGACGTTCAGAATCTCGATGCGGTCGTCGCCTTTGAGGTGCTTTCGGAGTTTGGCAATGTATACGTCCATGCTTCGCCCGTTGAAATAGTTCGCATCCCCCCAAATGTTGCGCAAAGCGTGTGCACGCTCGAGCAAGGCGTTCTTGTGTTTGCAAAGCATAAACAGCAACTCGTTTTCCTTTGTCGTGAGTCGATGGGCCTCGCCATTTAATGTCAGTGATTGTGTCGTGTAGTCGAAAGCGTAAAGGCCCACCGAAAACTGCGTTACCTCCTCACCCACTTCAGGCAAGGCAGCCGTTCTACGCAGAATGGCTTGGATGCGAAGCACCAGTTCTTCCATGCTGAATGGCTTCGTCATGTAGTCGTCTGCACCCGCCTTGAATCCCTCGAGTGTATCGTCTTTGGTTGAACGAGCGGTCAAAAACAGGATTGGAATGCTTCGGCTTTCAAGGCGAATTTCTTCGGCCACTTGGAAGCCATCCTTACGGGGCATCATCACATCAAGTACAATGAAATCATATGTATCTCTGTGAAATGCCTTCAGTCCTTCAACACCGTCTTGTGCCCATGTTACCTCAAACCCTTTGGCTTTTAAGTAGTCGGACAGCAGTCGACCCAAGCTGGGGTCGTCTTCGCAGAGGAGGATGCGGATGTCTTTCATGTGTTGTGTGTCTTATCAGGTTGACTTTTAAACGGAAGCAACAGCTTTAATCTTGTACCCTCATTGACTTGACTTGCAATGTGGACAGATCCGCCGTGGCGCTCGACCACGTTCCTGACGTAGCTCAAACCAAGGCCAAACCCCTTCACATCGTGGACGTTGCCAGTGGGGACACGATACAACCTTTCAAATACCTTGCCAAGATGTTCTTTGGCAATTCCGACTCCGTTGTCTTCCACCTCGAGTGACACTCCGTCAGGGGTTTGGGCAGTGCGAATGACAATGTGTGGGTCTTTCTCTGAGTATTTGACTGCATTGTCAATCAAGTTAAAGAGAATGTTGGTCAGATGGATGCGATCTGCCACGATGTTTGGATTGCTTGCCATCAGGTCCAAATCCACCTTGACTCCTTGCTTGTGAAATTTCACGGCCATGTTTTTGACGACGTTTTTCACGAGGTCGTGCAAGTTGAGGGACTGAACGTAGAGACGCATGGCGCCATTTTCTGACAAACTTGCTCGGAGGACATTTTCAACCAGCACGCCGAGGCGTTTGTTCTCCTCGCGAATCAGCCCCAAATAGTGCTTTCGTGACTCTTCACCGAAAGCGGGGTCTGAGAGAGCCTCGCTTGCGAGCCCAATGCTCGAAATGGGGGTCTTCAATTCATGGGTAAGGTTGTTCACCAAGTCACGCTGCAAACGGTCTGTGCGTTTGGTGCGTTGGATGGCAAACAGCGTGTATCCGAAACCTCCGGCGATGAGAAGCATCATCATGACGCTCAAGGTGAAAGCGCCCAACATTTGGCCTATGAGGTAGCGGCTGAGTTTGGGAAAATGCACCCTGAGTTGCAAGGTGCCCAAAGCCACCGAATAGCCCTTGGTCAGCAGGGCTTCGTTGAACGGCTCGGCCTCCTCGAGCAGAAATACGGGTTGACTGTACCTGTTGTAAGCGCCAAAGACAGGATCCGCTTCAATGCCTTGTTCTTCGAAAGCCAAACGGAGCAAAGAGTCCATAGGTAAGGCCTCCATTCGGCGGACAATGAGTCGTTCCTCAGGAGCGAGTTCATCGGTTCGCAACAGCTGCGGATCTATTCCTTCAGGGTCGTCCAGGTGAGTTGCGGTCAACCAATTCGCCACGAGTTGAAGACTTTGTTCCACACTTTGCTCAAACACCTCCTTTCGGAGCTTGGCCGAGGATTCCAACCAACTGACCTGCACAGCGACAATGACAAGCATTGCCGCCGTCATGGACCCCACAAGGACAGGGATGATCCAGCCTTTCATACTCCAAAGATGGCTCGACTGATTTAGAATTGGTGATGGACCCTGCTTTTGGTCTTCGAACAGGCAACAAAGATTCACATCCCGAGCACGCGGAATGAGCTCCATTGGATGAGCGATGCCCTCGAGTTCACCAGCAAACGTCTGCGATCAAGATTGGTGTTTCAATCCGAGTGTGGTTTGCTTTGCATCCTCGGAAACTTGGGTATCTTCGTCAACCGCCCACCACGGACATCTATCCCATGATTCCTCAGGAAACCGTAGACCAAATCATGAATGCCGCTGTCATCGAAGAGGTGATTGGCGATTACGTGGAATTGAAAAAGTCTGGCAGTTCGCTTCGTGGATTGAGTCCATTTACCAACGAGAAGACCCCTTCATTCTACGTGTTGCCTGCAAAGGGCATCTTCAAGTGCTTTTCCAGTGGCAAGGGAGGGAATGTCGTGACATTCCTCATGGAAACGGAAAAGGCAAGTTATCCCGAAGCTCTGCGCCTGCTTGCGAGGCGATACAACATCGAAGTGCAAGAAAAAGAGCGAACACCGGAGGAGATCGCCGCAGCGTCTGCCAAGGAGGGGCTCGCCAATCTTGTCGGGTGGGCTGCGAAGTGGTTTGTGGACCAAATGCGCGACACCGAGGCAGGCCAGGCAATTGGACGAAGTTATTTTGCTGAACGCGGGTTCAGAGACGACATTCTTGAGAGGTTTCTGATTGGTTACAGCCCTGATTCATGGGATGCCTTGGCCACTGCAGCTCAGGAGGCTGGATACACCGCCGATAAATTGGTGGAATCGGGCCTGTGCAAACAGAGAGAGGATGGGTCGATTTGGGATTTTTTCAAGGGCCGAGTGCTGTTCCCCATTCGAGATGTGACAGGTCGTGTGATTGGATTTGGTGGACGCACGCTGCAGACGGACAAAAAAGTCGCCAAATACTTCAACTCGCCAGAAAGCGCCCTCTACAACAAGTCGAGGGTTTTGTACGGCTTGCACCTGGCCAAACCCGAGATCGTCAAAGAAGAAAGGTGCTTCTTGGTGGAGGGGTACACCGACGTGATGGCGATGCACCAGGCTGGGGTGACCAATGTGGTCTCCTCAAGCGGGACAGCCCTCACCACGGGTCAAATCAGTCTTGTCCGTCGCTATACCAAAAACGTCACCGTCATCTTTGATGGTGATGCTGCGGGAATTCGAGCGTCACTTCGCGGCATTGACATGCTTTTGGCCGAGGGCATGGCGGTGAAGGTCGTGCTTTTGCCAGACGGCGACGATCCAGACACCTATGCGAAGAAGGTGGGCAGCGATGCGTTCCAACGTGCCATTCACGGAGATGCGCAGGATTTTTTGCAGTTCAAAATCAAGCTTTTGTCTCAAGAGGCAGGTGCAGATCCGATGAAACGTGCAGAAATGATTCGTTCAGTGGTCACTTCCATTGCAGCCATCCCGGATTCCATTCAACGCTCTGTTTACCTTCAGTCTTCCGCTTCTCAGTTAAAAATGGATGAAAAAGTGCTGGGGACAGAAGTGGCGAAAGTCCTGCACGAACAGTCCAAGGCAGAAGCCAAGCGCGCTGCTCAATCCAGTCGCAACAGCTTGTTAAGAGGCAACATTACACCTCCCCCTAAGGCCTCCATACCTCCATCGACATTACAGGGGTTGCCTGACGTGGAGGGACTCTCTTCAAAGGCTTCTGAGCGTGAAATCATTGAGAACGACCTGATTCGTGCTCTTCTCGAATACGCGACAGAGTTGGTTGTGGTCGCCGTGGAAGGGGAAGAGGGCGAAGAGCCTGCGACGATGGAAGTCCCGTTTGCAGAGTTGGTCATCCATCGACTGGAAAGAGAGGGGATTGACATCGAGGAACCCACCAATCAAGCCGTTGTGAAGCGTTTTTCCAGCGAGCTAGACCATGAGCGCATTCTGACGGCAGATCAGCTTGCTCAAGATCAAGACACGCGGGTTCAGCAAAAGGTTGCAGGCGCACTGGTTCAGCAGCACGTGTTAAGCCCCAACTGGTCTCAGCGACATAAAATTTATCCTGTTGTCGAGCGCGATCAGCTCATGTCGCTTCTTGAAGACAGCCTCCGTCGATTGCACTTGATGGATTTAAGGAAGTTGGCATCTGATGTTGCTGCCAAGCTTGAAACAGCAGATTTGAGCGTGGATGAAGAGCGAGATCTGCTTTCACAAAAGGTGAAAATCACGCGCGAAATTCAGGCCACGCTGCAGCATTTTGGCACGGTCATTTTGCCCTAAACCTGGGAGTACAACATTTCGCTGGGTTCAGGATTCACTTGGGCGAATCGCGCGGAGGTGCATGTTGAGTGAGGTCTTGCCTCGAAACGTGTTTTGGACCAACGTAAATACCAAGTCCATTTCCTTCATCTGTCGAACCTCTTCGAGTCGGTCTCCCATTCCAAATCCTATGGCTTCAAATCTTCCATGAGGGATTTCTGTGGTTTGGAGAATGAGTTTGAGATGGCGTCCGCGGTGTCCGACGGTTCGAGGGGGAAGTGCGGCTTTTAGACCACTCGCCATGAAGACCGGCACTCGATTGCCGGGACCGAAAGGTGCAAGTCGCCCCATCTCCTCAAAGACCGCCGGGGTCATGGCATTGAGGTCGATTTCGAGGTGATAAATGATGCTCGGGGCGGGAATGCTGCCGTCCACTTGCTGCGCAATGCTTTTCTCGATGGCCGCCTTGAAATCTCTAAGCTGGTCACTTCGCAATTGAAGCCCTGCCGCCATTGGGTGCCCACCAAATTGCTCGAGATAGGAGCGACATTCTTCCAACGCCTTGTGGATGTCGACGCCCTGAACACTTCGCGCGCTGCCCATCAGCAAGCCATTCTCTTCACTGAGCACAATGGTGGGTCGATATCGTGCTTCGACCAAACGGCTTGCCACAATGCCCAATACACCGCGATGCCAGCCTTCCCCGCAGACGACCGTGCAGCACCTTCCTGCAGGTTGCTCGGCCATTTGGGCCAAAGCTTCCTCGGTCATGTCTTCGTCCAAATCGCGCCGAGCTTGATTCATGGACTCGAGCTCGTAGGCGAGTTCATAGGCGGTATTGTCGTCTGAGGCCATCAAAAGCTCAACTGCTTTGAGTGCGTGTCCAACTCGGCCAGCGGCATTGATGCGCGGACCCAGAGTGAAACTGATGTCTCGCACGGAATTAGGGACCCGATCAATGTTGGCAACGTGCAACATGGCCCGAATGCCTGGCCGCATGGTTTTACGCAACTTTCGCATTCCATGATGGGCCAGGATGCGATTTTCTCCTGTGATGTCGACGAGGTCGGCGCCAATGCTCAAGGCAAGCAAGTCTAAGTGATCGTAAACGGAGGACATCGTCAATCCAATCGTGCTGACGAGACCGGAGAGGAGTTTGAACGCCACACCAGCTCCTGACAGTTCTTTGAAAGGATAGCCGCAGTCCTCGCGCTTGGGGTTCAAAAGGGCATGCGTGATTGGCAGCTTGTCTGCTGGCAGGTGGTGGTCGCATACAATGGTGTCTATGCCGGCGTTGGCCGCTGCCTCTAGGGCATCAAAGTCTTTGGTGCCGCAATCCAGAGTGATGATTAACGTGCATCCCGAGACCTTAGCTCGCTCCACGCCTTTGGGTGAAACGCCGTAGCCTTCTCCGTAACGCATAGGGACATAAGGAAGAACAGGTACCTGAAGACCTTTGAGAAAAGAAGACACCATGGCCACTGAAGTGGTCCCATCTACATCGTAGTCGCCGTAGACCATGATTCGCTCTTTGCGCTCGATGGCCTTCATGATGCGAGACACAGCTTTGTCCATGTCCTTCATCAAGAAGGGATCGTGCATCTTCTCTCGACTCGGGTCCAAGAAGTCGTCCACTTCATCCTTTGAGCTCATGCCTCGTTGAATTAACAACGACGCAACCAAAGGATTCAGGCCCGTGTCTTTTGACAGACGTCCTACTTCCTGAAAGTCAGGGGCATTTGAAGGTTTCCACTCGAGATTATCCATGGCGCTTATGCTGGACACAAAGTCCGGTTGTGTTCCAGTTGTATCTTTCGACACGTCAAAATTACGCACATGACATCTCACCATACTTTCTTCTCTGCAATCGGTCGTTCCGTGTCCGTTGGTTTTTTGGTCTTTTTATCCGGTTTTATGTTGACGGGATGCTTGAATGACGACAACATCATTGGCGAGAATTGCTATGACGAAATCCTCAACAATGGAGAGGAGCTTGTCGATTGTGGCGGCCCCATTTGCGATCCGTGTGACCCTTGTGAAAATGGGGCTTGGGATGCGCTTTTGGGAGAGCAATGGGTTGATTGTGGTGGCAGTTGCGAGCCGTGTGCAACGAATTTCAATGGAGTTCTTGATGAAGGAGAAACAGGCATTGACTGTGGTTGCCCGGGTTGTCCAGCATGTCCGGAGTTGTGCGGAGACGGTCTGCTGAATGGCTTCGAAACGGGAGTTGATTGTGGCGGGGTAGATTGTGAAGCGTGCCCCACATGTGACGACCAAGAATTGAACGGCAACGAGACGGGCATCGATTGCGGTGGCAGCAATTGCGACCCATGTGAATGCTTGTGCGATTGCACCAATGGCATTCAGGACGGCTTGGAAGATTACATTGACTGCGGAGGGCCCAACTGTTATCCGTGTGCCTCTGAAATTTCTTGGTACAACACAGGAGTACAATACTTTGGTGATGCCACAGCCACGGCCGAATTGGTGGGTGGCAATCTTCAGATTACTGGCGTCAGTCTGACAGGAGCCCAAGTTGGCTTTGTGGTGGCTGAGCCTACTGACGGATGGTACAACGGTTATGTCATCGCATTAAATCCAACATCCCTTCCTCAGGCCGCCGCGTACACGAGTACTGCGGGATTGAATTACACGACCCTGTTCGGAGGGAATACGACGTTTCAAATCACTTACATCGATGCGGTGTCAGGTGGATATGTGGTGGGGTCTTTCAACGGTTCTGTTACTGAGGCATCTGGCTCTGCGACAACACTTAGCCAGGGGAGCTTCCAGTTGTCAATCAATTGATTAGGAAGGGGAGAGGGAAACGACGTTTCTACCCGTTACACTGACATTAAGATGTGGAAAAGGCGACCAAGGTGCCTGTTCTTCCTTGGTTGTGGGTCAGACCTTCGCAAGAGCTAAGTCGCCCTCTATTTCTGCAAATATGATTTTTCTCAAACCTTCTTTTCAGCAATGTGGATTTGCTGTGTCAGCATCATTTTTTGCACTGGTCATGGTTCTTTCAGGCTGTGTGACCACTCAGCAATACGAAGCCTTGCAAATGCAAATGGATGAGGCAGAGTCAGAAAATGCCAATTTGCGTTTGGCGCGTCAAGATGCACAAGTGTCTAGTCGTGAATTGGAGGGACAAGTGATGCGATTGTCAGCCGAAAACGAGGCCTTGGCCGAGGAGGCCAACACCCAAGGAAATGAAGCCAAGCGCTTGAGAGAGGAAGTGAGTCGCCTTACAGAGTTGAATGACGCTCTGACAGACCAGAGCTCAGGTCGACTGAGCGACATCGCAGAGGAAAACAGGCAGCTGCTCAAAGATGTTGGTGAGATTCGGGAAGAGCTTCAGACTCGGGAAGATCGATTAAATCGGTTGGAAAAGGATTTGAATGAAAAATCCGCGTTGCTTGCGGTAAGAAGCTTGCGGGTTGAAGAGTTAGAGTCCTTGTTGGAGTCGAGGGAACGCGCAGCAGAAGCACTGAGGGCACGCTTGTCCGAGGCCTTACTTGGATTCCAAGGCAATGGGTTGAATGTCGAACAACGCAATGGAAAAGTCTATGTCAGCATGGAGGCCAAGTTGTTGTTTCCAAGTGGGAGCGCCAGCATAGATCCGAGAGGAATCGAAGCCCTGGAAGGTTTGGCCGCAGTCATTGCGGAGCAAGCAGATCTTGAAATTGTGGTTGAGGGTCACACAGACACCGACCAATTGCGCAGCGCCAGTATCCCCCGCGACAACTGGGAACTCAGTGTTCTTCGTGCCACAGCAGTCGTCAACATTTTACTTGAAAACACGAAGGTTGATCCGTCTATGTTGTCCGCATCAGGGCGAAGCGAATTTCATCCAGTGGACGTCTCAGAAAAGGCAAAAAATCGACGTATCGAAGTCATACTTGCTCCCAATTTGGACAGCTTGTATGAGTTGATTTCGGACTGAGTTTGACGGGAGTCGCTTGGCGATGTCTGCCACAAGACATGAAAAAAGCCGCCAAGGTAGGGCGGCTTTTTTGGTTGCCCCACCAGGACTCGAACCTGGAAAAACGGTACCAAAAACCGGTGTGTTACCATTACACCATGGGGCATTCGCGCTGAGGCGGAGCGAAGATAAACAAGGAGAAGTAACTTTCGTGTATCATGGAGGTACTGAATTTTGTGGATGGCGAGTTCCAAAAAACCGCGCAGGTTCTTGAAAATGTAGCCCCTGGTACGGGTGAAGTTTTTGGGACCATTCCGCGCTCAGGGTCTAAGGAAGTTGAGAAAGCCATGGCTGCTGCCAAGCGGGCTTTCCCCGTTTGGTCGAATTCGTCGGCAGTTGAACGCGCTGCTTGTTTGGATCGTTTGGCTGATGCTGTGCGTGAGCACGCGTCTGTCTTGGCCAAGCACGAGGCACAGGACAATGGGAAACCGATTTCATTAGCTGCCCAAGTGGATATCCCTCGCGCGGAAAAAAACTTGCGATTTTATGCTTCTGGGATTCAGCATTTTGCCAGCAAAAGCCACGCCATGGAGGGCGAGGCCATCAACTATACCTTGCGCAAGCCCTTGGGAGTGGTGGCATGCATCAGTCCATGGAATTTACCCCTTTATCTGTTTACTTGGAAAGTGGCGCCTGCTCTGGCAGCGGGCAATTGCGTTGTGGCGAAGCCTTCGGAATTGACCCCCGTTACGGCTTACCTCCTGAGCACTTGGGTGCGGCAGGCGGGGTTTCCTGATGGTGTCTTCAACATCCTCCACGGGCTCGGACCTGAAGTTGGAGAAGCCTTGGTGAATCACCCTGACATTGCAGCTGTATCCTTTACGGGAGGGACTTTGACAGGTGCCCGAATTGCGAGTCAAGTGGCCCCGAAGTTCAAAAAAATGAGCTTGGAGCTGGGGGGCAAAAATCCAGCCATCATTTTCGATGACGCAGATTTGGAAGAGGCGCTACGCATGACTTTGCGAAGCTCGTTTGCCAATCAGGGTCAAATTTGTCTTTGTGGCTCTCGAATCCTCATCCAGCGCAGCGTCTACGATACATTCAAGCTGTCACTTGTGGCCAAAGCATCGAAAATGGTGGCCGGGGATCCGTTGCATCCCGACACGAAGCTTGGTGCTGTGGTTTCTGAGGCTCATATGCAGAAAATCATGTCCTACATCGAGTTGGCCAAGGACGAGGGAGGGCAAGTGTTGTGCGGTGGCCACCGACTTCACCCTGAGGGTGTCGAAGGCGGTTTTTACGTGGCGCCCACAATCATCGAAGGCTTAGGCCCTCAATGTCGAACCAATCAGGAGGAAATTTTTGGTCCTGTGGTCACGCTGCAACCATTTGACACGGAGGAAGAAGCCTTGAAATTGGCGAACGACACGGCCTATGGACTCGCAGCCACGCTTTGGACAACAAACTTGAAGCGTGCCCATCGTGTGGCTGCCGGAATCGAGTCTGGAATGGTGTGGGTCAACACATGGCTGCTTCGCGACCTTCGAACGCCGTTTGGAGGCGTCAAAGACTCTGGGCTGGGTCGAGAAGGGGGCTTCGAGGCTTTGGAGTTTTTTACGGAATCCCAAAACATCTGCATCAAACTTTGACTGTCGTCAGTCCTGACACGCTTGCGAAAAGATCAGTTTTCGCTGATTTCGTCGAGTTGGTTTTGCAACGATTCGAGTTGTGATGTAAGGGTGTCGACTTGTGTTTGCAGCGCGGAAATCAAAAGCAACAGGTCTTGACCGTTGGCAATGACTTTGCCGCTCGCGGTCAAGTTGCCCAATTGGTCCACTTGAAGTGCATCGCTTCGGTTGTCTTCGTCTGCGCCATTTCCCACTGCGAACAGCACGCCTGATTGGTTGTGGAGGTTCCACTGGCCAAAAACAGCACTGTTTTCTTGGTCTGCAATGAGGTTGTATCCAATGGCCGCTGCGCTGCTAGCTGTTGCCTGCGATGCTCGACCTGCCGCATGACTGTACAGTCCTGAGGCTGTGGTCTCGTAACCTTCGGCATGAGAGGCAAATCCGCTGGCCACACTCTGGAAACCTTCGCTGTGTGCGGCATCGGCAGTGGCTGAGGTGCCCTCACCCTCGGCATGAGCGCAAGTGGCAGATGCGGTGGTGTTGCGATTCGAGGCATGGCTATAGAGTCCGCTTGCCAAGCTCTGGTAGCCCTCTGCATGAGCCGCTGTGTTGGTCGCGTCGGTGCGGTATCCTTCCGAGTGACTGTAATTGCTGGCCGCCTCCGTGTAATATCCCTCGGCGTGAGAAGCGAGTCCGCCTGCGATGGAGCCAAAACCTTGGGAGTGAGCCGCGGTTGCTGTGGCGCTAGACCCCTCGCCGATGGCGCTCGAGCACACCGCTGTGGCGGTGCTGTTTTGGTTGGAAGCAAAACTGAAGGGCCCTGAAGCTGTGGTGTTGCGACCTTGAGCCTGAGAATAAGAGCCACTTGCGACCGTTCCAAAGCCTTGGGCCAAGGTTTGGGTGATGCTTAGAGACCCTGACACCTCACCTTGCGCATCAGCCTCACCTAGAGGTGTGACATCGGTGTAGGTGCTGACTCCAAGGACCAGGCGTGCGCTGTCCAAGGTTCCCACACCCGTTCCCCCGCCTTCGATTGGGAGGAGCCCCGAGGGAAGAAAAGGCGAACCGAAGACGGTTAAAAAGGCAATCAAGTCAGCCGATTCAATGGCTTCATTCCCGTTGGCATCTGGATTGTAGGGAAATCCAGGGTCATTTTGGGCTGAGCCCTGTATGGTCAAGCAACATGCTGCAAGAGTGAATGCGGGCAATGCCCCAAAGAAGGTGTTCCTAATCATGTCCGAAAAGATAGGACTCAACAAAAAAAGAAGGCTGCCCCGAGGGACAGCCTTCCAATTTTAATGCGCAAGCTCAGTGGGAGGATTACTCAATGACGAGCAACTTCTTCGTCGTCACGAAGTCCTTCGAGCTCACTCGAACCTGGTACATGCCAGACTCCAAGTTGTTGATGTTTAGCTCCAAGGTCGTTGGCCATCCCTCGTACATCTGTCCTTCGAACACATGGTCCACGAGAGATCCGTCCATGGTAAAGATCTGGACCTTGGCTGTCACGTCTTCCTTCACCGTTACCGTCAGCATGGCCTGCGTAGAGGCTGGGTTCGGGTAAAGAGTTGTGATTTCTATCAAATCTTTCACTGGAGCTGGCTCAGTGTCTTGCTCACCTTCAACACCTCCTTCGAGGAGTGGATCCTGCAATTCTCCAGTACTTGTGAAGCTGTAGGTGTAAGTCACATCATTGCCACATTCATCAACGGCGCAGAAGAGGAACGTTGTCGCCCAAGGCTGAAGGAAGTCAAGGTCACCGAAGAGGTCACCAGAGCCCATGGCGCTGCTTTCTTCACCATTGATTACCAACGCACCGCTGTAGTAGTACCAGCCGCTGAAGCCATAATTGGCGTTTTTGTTGTTCGCACCAACACCAAACTGGAATCCGAAGTATTCATTTGCAGGCTGGTGGCTCATGCTGAGTGCAGTCCCTTCAAAGGCTGTTCCTGCAACACCAGTAATCGAACCATCCAGGAGGATTGCGTAATCCCAGGTCATGTGATCACCCAAGCCGCAATCAGACTTGTAGCTTTCAAGACCGGGAGTCTCGCACCATTCTTCCCAGTTCAGCAATGTGCCGAAGGTGGCTTCCACGTCAAATGCACCCAAGTCGTTCGACACCGTCATGGAGATGGTGGCCGTACCGTCGATGTGATTCTTCGTCATGAAGCCTGCTTCTGTAATGTAGTACTCACCACCTTCGAAGTTGAACATGCGCATGCCATGTTGATTGGCATTGTTGTCGCATGTCTCCCCATCTAACAGTGTAGCTGGTGTACTGATGCCACCAATTGTGTGCTCACCTCCTGTTACAAACGGGTTGTTGACTCCGGAAGTAGTTACAGAGGTTAAGAGGTCAAGGTGTCCGTCGGCGCCGAGAATGTCCCCACCGAGTACCTCTGCGATGCCAGCATTGGCATCAGCATTGGCAGCGGAATCACACACCGCGGCACTGCTGCACACGTCTGTTGCAGAAACATCTGCAATGGCCGGGACAGTGACCTCACCACAATAGCTGTCGTAAGGCACAGAAAGTGAGCCATTGTTGTTGGTTGGGGTTCCTGCCAACATTGGAACTTCAGTGTCCACGATGGTGTACGTCGCAGCTGTGGTAGAGCTGTTGCCGCAGTCGTCTGTCGCCGTGAAGATGACCTCCACAGAACCAGTCGATCCGCAATCGTCACTCAAATCACCCACCTCGTAGTCGTGAGACCACGTGATGGCTCCACAGTTGTCGGTGGCAGTTGCTCCGCCGTTGTTCGTCAACCAATCATCCAATAGTTCTGAGTTGCTGGCCTCGTAGTCGTGGCCTGTGCACTCGTAGGACACATCTTGAGCCTGAGCAGAAATCACAGGGTTTGTGGTGTCTACAACATGGATTGTCTGCGTACACGAAGTTGTGTTGCATCCGGTATCCATGGTCGTGTATGTGCGAGTCACTGTATACGTTGGGTTACAGTCCGCGGCAGTTTCAATAGACTCTTCCAAACTCATGATTCCACAGTTGTCAGCCTGAACTGGCGTGAGCTCGATCAAGGCAATGTCACTGTTTTCAGATACGCCCAAGTTGTAGTTTGGATTGTTGTTGTTGGAAACCAACGCTCCGCCAAAGTTCACACGACGTGTGCTAGGCTGATTCGCCACACCAGTCACAGATGTAATTGTACGTTGGACACTCTGTCCGTTGATGCGAGTCAAACCAATCTTATCGCCTGCCTCGAAAAGGCCTGGCAGCGCATCGACCAAACCAGCACTGACATATACAAATGTTCCAGTGAAGCGGTTGGGGTTAAAGCTTGGGTAAGTGCCGAAGACGTTGTTTTGAGTAATGGCTGCCAACGGCGCCACAATCTCATTCTGACCAACTGACTCTATCAAGCTGCATTCCACAGTGCGGTCTTCGCTACATGTGATTTCAGGCGCCGTGGTGTCAAGCACTGTGATGGTCTGCACCACAGAAGTTGAATTTCCACATGCGTCTGTTGCAATGAATGTACGCAGGACCTCCCAGTTTCCAGGGCATGAAGCATCTTGTGTTTCGCTGTCGATGTATGCCACTGACGCGCCGCTTGTGCAGTTGTCAGAAGCCGTAGCCATCTCGGTCATGATGTCTCCATAGCATTCCACGGTGTAGTCTTCAGGGACGAAGGTGAACGCAGGGGCGATGTCGTCTTGAACAGTGATTACTTGCGTGGCCTCAGTCTCATTGTCGCAGTTGTCCGTGATGGTCCAAGTACGGGTCAATGTGAATTGATTCGGGCAAGTCATGTCCATGACTTCTTCGTATTCCAAAAGCAGGTTTTCGTCGACCAGGTCGCTGTACTCTGGGTGCAGCATTACGGTGTCTTCAACGCATGCGACAGTGTAGTCTGCTGGCACAAAGTCGAACACCGGTGCATCGTCGTCAATCAAGTTGATGATCACCTCAGCAGTAGACGTGTTGCCACACAAGTCCGTGATGGTGAGCACACGTAACCACGTTGCTGACTCTGTCATAGGGTACTCGGGGTGTGGCTGATCCGCACATCCGCCAGACAATGGCAAGTCCATTGCGGTGCATGAGAACAAGGGGCTGCAATCGTCGATGTAGCCGATTGGGAAGCTCTCCCACTCTGAATCTGTAGAGTAAGCCCAAACCACGTCCGGTGGGTAAGCACCTTCCACGTCGTACTCCTCGGCTGGAATTGAAATTTGTCCCGGGCCTTGGTATACTGGAGGGGTGTTGTCCACAACGTTGATGGTTTGCATCACTGTAGAGGCGTTTCCGCAGTCGTCTGTCAAAGTAAACGTACGACGTAGGGTATAACATCCCGCGGGAACACCATTCTCACTGTTGTGGCTCACCAACGAATCTTCTGCTGCGTCAAAAGTGACGTCAATGTTGGCGTCACAGTTGTCACCTAAGTCAATGGTGCCAAACATCTGCTGAGGGTTAGAACTGTACTCCGTGCAGTCCACATCAGGTGTGCTTGCAAACCCGTTGGGGGCAGTGTCGTCGATCAAAGAGATGATCTGATCTTGTGACGTAGAGTTGCCACATTGGTCAGTCACCGTCCACGTCCGTGTTACAGTGCTGCTGCCGGGGTACTCAGTGATGCTTCCTCCGCCATCAATTGCTTCCACCACTTCTCCGCAGTCCAATACGCGGACGTCGGCGTAGGTGATGGTCAAGTTTTGGTCGAAGCATGCGTCACAATTGTCAGCGGCTTCAGGCTCTCCACCGGTAGCAGAGACCACAAAGTTTGCAGAACAACCGCTGTCCAGTGAGATGGTAACATCTGCGGGGAACGATGTAAAGAATGGGTTTCCATTGTCGTACATCACCACAGTCTGTTCAAAGTCTGTGGAGTTTCCGCAGTCATCAGTCGCTGTCCATGTACGAATCCAAGCACCAATGCATCCACCGCTAAAGTGCACTGCGGAAACTGAATAGTCCAGATTTGCGTCACAAAGGTCAGCAGCCATGAACAAAGACTCATGATCAATGCTGTTCATCTGAGCGCTATCTGCTTGCTCACATGGCAAGTGCAAAATCGTTTCGTTGGCACTCAAGGCCTCTCCAGCTTCATTGACCCACACAGGTGCAGTCAAGTCTGTGATGATGACAGTTTGGGTGGTTGATGCCGAATTGCCACACACATCATGAGCAGTGTAGGTTCGCTCATAAGTGGCGTTGCTTCCACATCCTTCTCCAATTTGAACGTCAATCCAGGTTACAATGACTTGTCCTCCGCCATCAGCGAAGAGGGCATCAAATGTGCAATCGTCTTCAACTTGGAATGAGGTTTGACCTTCCCAAATGCCTACGGGGGCACCTTCATAAAAGCCAATGCCATTGTCGGCGTCGGTCACCACATATTGTGCTCCTGTGCTGCTGTCGCCGAGATAATCACTGCACTCGATGTTCAAAACCGGAGTTGCGGAGATTTCAGGAGCAACGTTGTCATATATGTTGAGCTGATAGGTCTCAATGGTCTCATTTCCGCAACGGTCAACTGCGGTTACGGTACGCTCGACACGGTAGTAAGTCTCGCCTTCAAGGTGCTCTGGCAACGCATCGCTCCAGGACACTTCAACTTCAGAATCGATTTCGTCGTAAACGGTCGAGAATTCGCCATTTGGCGTCGATACCCAGTCATCCTGGTCGAGCGGACCTGGAGTCCAATCCAACAAAGAGCAATCGGTAACCATCAAGGGATAGTAGGCTGCGGGATCGTATTCTCCGCAATCCAAAAATGTTTCTTCTCCAAAAACAGATGGTGCATCGGTGTCTTCGAGGTACACAATTTGTCCAAATGTCGTCACATGACCACAGCTGTCAACAGCTGTATAAACACGATCTAAAATGCCGTCACATCCGCCACTCTGGAGGAATTGTGTGAATGTGAAACTTTCGATGCCAGAACCACAGTCGTCGGCAGAGGCCATCCACGTGTTGATGTCGCACGCATCAATGGTCACTTCAGGCAAGGCTGTGATGATTGGATCTTCCGTATCGAATACGGTGATTGTCTGCTGGCATTCAGTGGCATTGCCGTAGGCATCTGTAGCCACCCATGTGCGACGAACTTCGAATCCACAGAAGCCCAAGTCAATGGCCCCCTGCTCAAAGGTGACGGTCCCACATGAACCTTCGTTGCAACCCTCATACATTGGATCCCAATTTGCGCAGTTGTCGCTGGTTGCGAGGCAAGACACAGGAATGGAATCGTTGATGGCTGCAAGAATGGTGTCGAAGCCATCAGTCCCACAAACAAATGCATCAGAAAATTCAAGAGTCACGTCTGCCGGGCAGTCGCTGAATTCTGGAGCAATCGTATCGTCAACTGTAGTTGTAACTGAAACAATTTCGACGGAATTTTCTTCGACGTTGAAGGCGCCGTAGGTTTCGACCGTAAATGCACCAGTGCATTGCGTATCGAAGACGATTTCGTTGTCGATGTCTGCGATGACGTCGCCGGAGAAACCAGCGACCTCTTCACCATTGAATACACCTTCCCAACCAAACCAACCGCCAAATCCATCGTTGCAATTGTGGTTATTTGCACCTTCTCCAAGCTGGAAGCGCTTGTTGGTTGATGCGGGCATGTGATTCAAGAAAAGTGTTTCACCATCGTAAGAGCCTCCGAGACGTGTCAAGCGAGACAAAGTATTCACCATGGTGAAAACTTGCATTTCCTCGGCATCGATGTCGCACGTTTCCCATGCACCATTTACCATTTCGCCTGCAATAAGCAAGCTGTGTGCAGGATTGTCGTCGAGGAAAGCCTGTGCACTCATGCCGGCTTCAAATTGCATATACACTTCATATGCAATGTCACCTTGAGGCTCTGGGGCGCGAACCACACCAGTTAATACCGCGGTGCCATTGTCAAGGACAGTCAATGTCAATGGCTGGCCTTCGTCCTCAATGAAGTAGTCGCTTAGGCAATCGGTTTGGGCGCTCAAGCCGTAAAGTCGTACTGCCGCATCCGCACCAGGACCCATGGCAGTTACCACATCATATGTGGTGTAGCTGTCAGCAGCGTCGTTGAAGGCGCACACCAAAATGTCATCGGAGCAAGTGTCAACAAAAGAGAATTCTTCGTCGCAACCGGTTGGCAAATCTTCATCGCACTGCACGACTTCCTCAGCACTTAAACTGTCAAAGAAATCGTCAGAACAGAAGTAATCAGTCAGGTCCACAAACTCGACACAGTCGCAAGCTTCGGCATCAGACTGGCTGATTTGACCGTCAGAATCGACAGAGAATTGGAATTCGTCGCAACTCAGAGCGTAGAACTGCAGGCCGAGAGGATCATTTCCGGCAGCACAAGCGCATGCATCAAATGTCCAGAAACCGACAATCACTTGAGTGCCGTTGGCATATTGTACGATGTTTCCGTTGGGATCAAGCACAACTTCGCCGCCATCGACGAATGTGTTGTCCAAACCACTGTCGCAGTCGTCCAAAACTTGGATTACTTTATTGTGCAGAGTGCCTTCCACGTCAAACGTGCAATCCTCCACAAAAATCGAACCCCCACAAGTTCCTTCGCAGTCGAGGTATAAACAAGAGCCGTCGTCAATGATGAAAGAATCGTCGATGTAGTTGCAAGCAAGTGGATCTGTACATCCAGTACAGGCTGAATTGTCGCCACCACAATCCCCACACAAATCGAGGACATTTCCTTCACAATCGCAATCGCCCTCTGGGATGTCTGAGCATCCACATTCGTAAATGGCGCCTGGACCACCGCAAATGCCGCACTCATCTTCATAAATGCAGGACCCATCGTCGATGGTTGCACCGTCATAATTGCACGCGGTTTCATCCGCACAACCCACGCAGGATTGGCCGTCACCACCGCAAACACCACATTGGTCAATGACACTGCCGTCACAGTCACAATCGCCTTCAGGGATGTCAGAACAGCCGCACTCGTAGATGGCACCTGGGCCATCACAAATGCCACACTCATCTTCATAAACGCAAGAACCATCGTCGATGGTTGCACCTTCATAATTGCAAGCCTCTGCATCGGCACAGCCGGCACATGTGATGTACTCGCATCCATCATCGATGGTGGCTGTCTCATCGTAATTGCAAGCCCCTGCATCCGTGCAGCCCGTGCAAGAGCTGTTGTCACCGCCACACACGCCACAGTCGTCGCTGTACAAGCATTCGCCATTGGCTGGGTCATTGAAGTTACAAGCGTCAGTATCAATACAATTGTCAACGTCGTCGCAAATCATGTCGCCGTCGTCGTTGAAAAAGCAATGGCCGTTGCAAATGCCTAAGATGTCCACTTGACCCACACATGGATCGTCAACATCACAGATGCCGTCATCATCGAAGTCGCCGAAAGGACAAGTGTCTTCGCAGTCAACGATGCCGTCACCGTCGCTGTCGTGGAAACAGTCTTCACCTGTTTCGTCTTCATCGCATGTGCCATTTTGGTTCACATCAATGCACTCATCAATGTCATCACAAATCCCATCTGCGTCTGAATCAGCAGAGCAGTCACCACCGCAAACGCCAATGGCGTCAAGCTGATTGCCGTCGCAGTCGCATGTGCCTGCAGTCAATTCGAAACAACCGCATTCGTAGATGGCTCCGGGGCCACCGCAAATGCCACAGTCGTCGATTACGTTTCCATCGCAGTCACATTCCCCTTCAGGAATGTCTGAGCAGCCGCATTCGTAAATCGCACCAGGACCATCGCACACACCGCACTCATCGATTGTGCCGAGGCAATCCTCTTCAGTATCGCAAATGCCGTTTTCATTGATGTCAGCGGGACAGTCGCCACCGCATACTCCTAAGGCATCTTCCGTAGCATTGCCCCCGCACTCACCGGCGCAGTCTACGTCAAGAATACACTCCCCGTCGCAATTGAACCCTTCAATAGGGCCGACACAAGTACCATCGTCTTCAGTAGCCTCTTCATCGAAGTTACAGGCAGTGACGTCGGTACATCCCTGAATGGCATATTCACATGAATCATCGTCGTACAGGGCGTCAGCGTCATAATTTGAAGCACTTTCGTCCGTACACCCTCCGCACTCGCCGGTTAGACAAATGGGTAGAACATCACGGAATTCATCTGCTTGATCGCCATTGACGAAGACTTGTACCTGGAACTGACCAGTGATGTCACCGGCAGTAGTGATCTGGGCAACCAGTACACGGTTGTCAACTCCCGCAAAAGCGGCATGTGAATCCGCAGCATCAAGCCCAGGAAACGTAGAATACCACGCGCCTCCTGTTGCGTCATCGACAACAATGTTAAATCCAGGTCCTGGAACGAAAGCTTCCGATGCGTCAACATCACCCCACACAGTAGATGGATGCTGAGCTGCAGGGAATGTTGCATCCTCGGCACCTATTGTCAGGTAGCTGTCAAATGCGAGCTCTGGAAAAAAAGCGTAGAAAACAGGGTTGATACCGAGAGCGTTCCAACCTGTATTGGCAACGTCATTGTACCAAGTTCCGGTTGAGGAACTGATAATCATAACATTGTCTTGATCTCCGGAACACGATGACAAAAAGTCATTGGAGTTGAGGGTATTCAAGTAAAGCCGGTAAGTTGTTTGGCCGTCTAAAACACCTCCTGAATGGGAGGTTGTAGCTTCCAACTCAAGCCAATAGCCGACTGGAGCCTCGGTGCTGTAACCGGTTGAAGAAAGAGGACTGAGCTGTGCCCAGCTTAAGCTGATGCTACAACAAAGACCCATCATCAAAGTGACAATGTTTTTCATGGTAAAAGTGGATTAGAAAAGGATGTATTAAGAATGGTTATCGCACAGAAAAAGGGTCAATCTCGAGTGTTACGAGAGACCTCAAATGCTGTACTCATAAG
>CESW01037918.1_pt1 | contig 24877 bp, 24 predicted proteins | sample 531171 | NCBI WGS metagenome assembly CESW01 (sample SAMEA2621859, study PRJEB7988) | marine metagenome | biome: marine biome (ENVO:00000447); feature: surface water layer (ENVO:00002042); material: "saline water (ENVO:00002010), including plankton (ENVO:xxxxxxxx)" | depth 5 m
GAACAGATTCAGAAATTTGAAATCACATTTTTCTGGGGATGGCAATTCAAGGACATACCTGACCAAATTGACCTAACAGAAGCAGAACATCGGCCACGGAGACGATGCCGTCTTGGTTCAAGTCAGAGGGACAGCTTGCACACAGTTGGAGGACTTCTTCTCCATCGTTGCAGTCGTTGTCGTTGGTGTCTATCAAAAGGGGGTTTGTATCTGAAAAAAACAGTTCAAACCCGTCTGTTAAGCCGTCATTGTCGGTGTCGGCATCTAGGGGGTCTGTTCCAATTTCGATTTCTTGAAAATCAGAGATTCCATCGTCATCGCTGTCTTGGATTTCGAAAGGTGTTAGGGAAAAATCCATGACAAGTGGGAGGTGGTCGGAAGCAGAATACGTGTCGTTGATGTCCAACCCGAATTCTGCAAGCACATCGGTTGGTGTGGATTCTGTTTCAAGTACAACCGCGTGCTCCTTGTCAATCACGGCATCGCTGAACAAAATGAAGTCCAGACGGCCTGGTGGAAAATTGCCATCGCCATCGTCTCTCCATGTGTGCGTAAAGGGCTGGTGCGAATGCCGTGGCAGGGCGTCTGACCACGGAGTGCCGTCCCAATCAGGCATGTTGCCAACACCATAGGTTTGAGTCTGGACAATGTCGCCATTCAACAGCGTTTCGAGTTGTTGAACATACCCTACGAGATTGAGATCACCAGCGTATACGATTGGCGTATTCTCTTCCAAGTTGCCTTCGTTGCTGACGATCCAAGCCATCATTTGATCTACCTCATCTTGACGAGCTTCGTCATTGCCGCAACAGCTTAAATGACTGTTGATGAACAGCATGGGCCCACCTAACGAATCAGGGATGCCAATGAGAAGCGGGAATTGTCTGGGAATGGCATCCCAAGATTGAAGTTGCGGCCACACGGTGGCGGTAATCAAATCCCCTTTTTTTGCGGTTTGCCACCCTTCGTCGGAGCTCAGTGGCAGCCATTCGTCAAGAAGTGATTTGACCTGCGAAGGGCTTGTTCCTCCGCATTCACTGAATAAAAATACATCTGCATTTAGTGCAGAGAGGATCCGCTCAAAGTGAACTTGGCGGTTGGTATTGATTAAGCCATTTGCCAAGACGTTGTATGCACAGACTCGAATGGATGATGAATTGGTTTTGGACAGGGTTAAAGGCTGCACATCTTCAGAAGCAGCATCGCTGAAATCGTAGACAAAAGACAGACCTGCATTGGGTAAGTCGTCGTTGAATTGTGCATCTCTAAACAAAATTCTGATGGAGTCTTGCGGAAAGAGAAAGGTCCCACCGTCAAGAACAACATTTCGACGCAGCGCGAATTCAAATTCATTGGAGGTGACCGTTGGCGCTGGAATCAAACCAATCTCTGAAAAGTTTACCTGATCAGCTGGGCCAAAATTGGTGTAGGCAAAAAGTCCATTGAAGTCAATCCCCAATTCAGAACCAAAACCTTCACGGACGGGATACCCAGTAAACTCATTCATGTCCACATCAATCTGGAGGAATAAATTGTGTGGATACAAGGCATCGGTCAAATCAATTTCCGAGGCCAAGCGCACATAGATAAAAAGATGATCGAAGTTGCTACTGACCTTCATTTCCAAAAGGTCGACGGGGGAGGCTTCTTCCCAAGCAGAATCTTCTAACCCTTCGATGTCTGACCAGTCGTCAAATTGACCGTCAATGACAATTGGGTTGCTTTGGGCTTGGATGGAAGAAAGCGAAGCCATGAGCGCAAAAACCATCCAACCAATTTGAAAGCGTCGCATCACCTCTACAAGATATGATTGAATGCGTTGAAGAGAAATGCCTGAGCAAGCATTGACTCCCCCAAATCGGGTAAATTATTTAGAACGATTCAAAATAACCCATTTGAGGTATGTTTTACGAACCTTATCCTTCAGAATTTTGAACTGAACAGATTTGGATTCCATGTGTTCCTGAAATTGGTTTTCAACGATTCGCATCGAGGCTGAACGCAGCTTCATGCATGGCAGCAGGTAATCGGAATATTCAAAAGTATTGTTCATCTGGGTGGGCGATTTGCCCACCCAGTTTCTTCCACAACAACATGGCATCAATGATTCAACTTTATTACGGTTCTGACACTCAAAACACGCACACAGTGGTGCAGGAAAAAATTGTGCCATTGTTAAAAAAGGAGGGTGTTGCAGTCCGCGACAAAATCATTCCCGAATTAAGCGATGAGGATTGGCGAGATCACGATTTCTTCATTTTGGGAGTGCCCACATGGTATTACGGGGAATTGCAAAGTGACTGGGAGGCTTATTTCGAGCATTTCAAAACGCTTGATTTCAAGGGCAAGACGGTCGCACTTTTCGGACTTGGTGATCAGTGGGGTTATGACGAGTGGTTCATTGATGGAGTGGGCATATTGGCTGAAGCTCTCCTTGAAAATGGTGCTGAAATCATTTGTCCTTGGCCAACGACAGGTTATGATTTTCTCAAGTCACGTGCTTTAAAAAATGAAGGCGAATTTTATGGCTTGGCTCTTGATGAGGACAATCAGTACGAGCTCACTCAGTCGCGTTGTGAAACATGGGTGAAACAATTGGTTGCTGAATTGAAGAAAAAGGATTTGTTGCCCGCGATGAGCTGAAGACCATTCGCATGAAAGACTGCCGGTCGGCGACATACACGGCCCGCTTCGTTTGAGTGAATGTGTTCTGTTCTGCAGCAGTGATGTCCTTCCCGGAACAAAGCCAAACTTTTGGATTTGTTGAGCGGGCTTGCAATCAATGCGCGCGACCCAAATTTCTCTAAACTGGTCTCTCAGTTCTCATCATGCCCCGCGCGTTTGTTTTCAACCGTGGTGAATTGGGCACTCTGGTCTGCCACATTGACCGCGCTTCATGTTGTAAAGGTGGAGACCAATCAAGACAGATGCTGCCGAATATTTGAGCCAAGAGGAAAATAGGGCAGGAGCCAAACTCTCCGCAGTTACGGACCAAGCCAAAAGGACCCATGTCAAGCTGAGCCCAATCCAGACCCATTTTAACGAACTTGTTTTCGAAACGCTGTAAATCGCCATTCCTGAAATGAAGAGAAACACAAAATCGATGGCGCGCCACCACAGTGGGGCCTCACTGCAGCAAGTCTTGGCACAAGCCTGTGCAACGAACAAAAATGGTGTTGCCAGGCAATGCACCATGCATAGAAAACTGGCTGCTGCGCCAAGTGAGTCGGATTTGAGCGTGATGAATGCCATGATTAAGTTTGACATGGCGAAATTAGTAGCAAACCTTCTTGTTGCAACACGGTTGCATTAATTTTGACATCATGGGTGTGCTGAGAAAGACAAAAAATCTTGAAGAGGTGCTGGAAACCTTCAGGCATTCCCGCCAGGCTTTGTCCGCCAACATGCTACTCGAACAGTTGTCTGAGGGCATCAACAAATCCACCGTATATCGCTTGTTGGATCGGCTCGAAGACGATGGTGTGATTCATTCATTCTTAGCTGCAAATCACACCAAATTTTACGCCTTGTGTCAATCGTGCACATCCGACAAGCATGTTCACAGTCATCCTCATTTTCAATGCTTGTCTTGCAATCAAGTCGTGTGCTTGGAAGAGGAATTCAAGCTTCCCAGCATCAATGACATGAATATCCTCGAGGCAGAGGTTTTTCTGAAAGGATACTGCGCTTCATGTCAATTTTGACGAACGAAGATTTGAGAGCTACAATCGAGATGTGTCATGCACCATACCGTGAACATTGGTGCTGTTTGTCTTGGACAGACTTTTGACATGCCCCACATTTGAAATCCAACACTTCAGACTATACCCTTCCTTCAGCTCATGGTACAATTCAGACATTTGAGGACAGTCCTTTGCAAGGTGCTGCTGCTATGCGTCTGGATTGCAGGCTTGAGCTTGGATGTAGTTCACCAGTGGGGGCACTTGTTTCATCGATGTTCCCATCACCACAATTTGGCACAACACCAGGGTGATGGCGAGAGCCATGTGCTCTGGAGCGGCATCCACAGCAATGACCAGTTCGAAATCTCAGGACAGTGTTGTGCATTGTGCGATTGGATCTTTTCTCCACAAGAAAATCCTTTGGATGCAGCCAATGTGGTATATCCCACCACGTGGCATACCATCTTCCGTGTGGGTGAAGAACAATCTGCGAAGACGGCGCCTTTTGCGGGAAGGTTCAAGAGTCGTCGAGGCCCACCCTGTGTGATCTGAACGTCCTTTTCTCTCGTCTTCTCTCAATCCAACTTTGATGGATTCAGTTTCACCACATCTTGGGGAGTGTGGAATCTTTGCCAAGCGTGCGATGATCATCATCTTTCAAGCTCTATGCATCGTTCAAGGAGCTTGGAACCAAGATGACATCTCGGCGTTGGTGGAGGGTCACGTCCTTCATTCCAACTCTCATACGAGACTACCTGGCGTCCTTGTGATGGCTTGGCCCTGCGGCCTTTCCACATTCACAGATGCTTCAGGAGGGTTTCGTGTGACGTGTCGAGATGGGATTGATTCATTGACGTTGTCTTGTGTGGGTTTTGACACTCAAGTGGTCTTAGCCCCGGCAGCACACGTGGATGTATGGATGGAGGAATTGAAGGTCATGCTCGGTCAAGCTCGAGTGGCCGCAATCGGACTCAATGAATCGGAATCTCAAACGCTCGAACAGCCAACTTTGATGCAGGCACTCGACCGAACTCCTGGGCTTCAAAGCCTTGATCTTGGTGCAGGGATGATACAGCCTGTGATTCGAGGCTTGTATGGTTCTCGTGTTGCCATTCTAGAAAACGGCGTACCCCAGCAGGGAGGACGTTGGGGGACTGATCATGGGGTACTCGTGGCCCCTGAATTGCAGGTTGAGACGTCATGGGTGCCAGGTGGTGGTCACGTATGGATGGGCCCCGGGGCCGTTGGAGGGGGGATGCGTTTTGAGTCACCTTCTGCGAAGAATTCCAGCGGTGTAAGCACTCGTTTGGGGGCTGTAGCCCGGGCAGGAAACTTCAAAGCAGGTCTTCATGCGCTCCACATTTCGAATGACGATGATATCCATTGGCATGCTGGCTTGTCAGTATCAGAGTTTGGCTCATCTCAAGTTCCACAACGTCGGTTCTCCTATCTTGGAAGAGTCTACGAACTTGAGACTGGAGAGCTTACCAATACTGCTGGCCGCGCTGGCCACGCAGTCTTCGGATTAGAAAAAGAGACACAAGCAGGTCGGACGGTTGCATGGTCAATGCGCCTGTCCGATGTGCAACAAGGCCTATTTCCAGGAATCGTTGGTCTACCGAGGCAAGGAGACTTGTCGCCAAACGACCAGTTGCTCGAAATTCGACTTCCCAACCAGCACGCATCTCGCGTCCAAATGATTTTTGAGCGCTCTGCTTTGCAGGGCGGCATAGACGTCAACTGGGATTATAAACTTTCGGGTTCTTGGAACAAGCGTCGTGAGTATGCACCTCCTCACGCTCATGGATGGGGACCTCTTCCAAACTCGGATTTGAGTCTGGCAATGGAAGAGTGGACAGTTTTTGGTGAAGCGCGCCAACGAGGTGCACATGGTTCGTTTGGGTTGCAGCTTGAAGCTCAGCATGTGACCACGTCAGGTTGGGAATTTTTACTCCCAAGTCATCGGCGCATCCGGACCTCTTGCATGGGCGAAATCAGTGCTGATAAATCAACGCTGGCTGGCCGAATTGACCTTGTTTACGCCAATCAGGAGAGACACTTTGAACCACTTTACAATTCTGAAGGGGACGTCGTGGGAACAGATGTTCGTGCCCTTGCATTCGAAACGCTGATGCCGGGTGGCATGCTTTCTTGGCAAAGACCGCTGTCATCGAAAAACAATCGCGTGAGAGGCTTGGCAACTTTGGTCGCATATGGCCGAGTTCCAAGTAACCATGAATGGGGCGCAAACGGGATTCATCACGGTTCATTCCGTTTCGAACAAGGAAATCCCAATCTGCGAACAGAGTGGGCTACGGAAGCTAGGCTTTCGATGCAAAATGATTCTGAGGAGCTAGGAGGGCAATGGAGTGCAAAAGGGTTTGTGTCTTTTCACAAGGGATTCATTTCCATCACACCAGTTGCAAAATTTGCACCCATTTCGCACGCAGGTCAGATCTACGAATTCCTGGCAAACGATGCCTTCCGAACGGGAATGGAGGTCGAGGTTAGCCATCGCATGGAGCGTCAAACCTTTTCTTTTGATGCATCTGCACTCGGTCAATGGGACATGGCTACAGGTTTGGGGCTGCCGTTCACAACACCTTTGCAATCTCGCTTAGGTTGGGAGGGTGTGGCAGGTCATGGCTTCACTCTGAATCTCTCGGGGCGCGCCGTGGCTCCAGCCACCTTGACTGCCAGAAATGAAAACACCACGCCAGGGGCCCTCTTGGCGGACATCACACTATCTCAAACCACCGAAAAGGGGCAGTGGACCTTGGAAGTCCAAAATGTCTTTGATCGCGCGTGGCTTGATCATACCAGTGCCTATCGCGCTTTGGGTCTCGTGGCCCAAGGGAGATGGGTTCAACTTCGCTTTACAACCCAGTTGAAGCGGAATACCAAAAATTTTAATTCTTAATTCTATTCAGATGAATCGTACTATTTTTTTTCAAGCTGTGGCTTGCTTAGGACTGGCCGTAGCCTTGGTTTCATGTCAAGAAACAGATACAGAAGCTCCTACCGTTTGCACGCAACTTGGTGCAATGAACAGCGTCCTTGCGGACGAAATTGAGGCCGAGGCAGGCGATCACATTGACCTAGAGGATGTCTTTTGCGACAACGAAGCATTGAGTCAAGTACGCTATGACATCCACAACGGCGAGGGTCATGCCCACGACGAAGGTGATGAAGGTGAGGACGAGCACGAGCACGGCCTGGTCTTGCACAGTGGAACTGGCTGGGCTGTTCTTGAAACATTCGACATTGATGGAACCGAAGCAGCGGTTGACCTGCATGTCGATGTACCATTGACAGCACGTGGCGTTTGGCATTTGATTGTGGATGTCGTTGATGCGGAGGGCAATGCCGCCACATACAACACTGATCTCCACGTAGAAAACAGCCACATGCCTGAGTTCACGCTGACGTCTGTTGGCGGTGAAGATCCAAGCACTTGGCATGGTGAACCCACGTGGGCGGCCAATTCCTCTGTGGTTGTTGAAGGCAGCGTAACAGACTCGGACGGAATTGCTTCCGCCGAACTTGAACTGATCGATGAAGCTACCGAAACGGTGGTTTGGTCGACCGAATTGGCTGAGTTTGATGCGTTCAGTGAGACGGTTGTCGTTCCGGAAAACGCTTCTGGTGAATTTCACTTTGAAATGAAGGCAACCTGCAATGCTGGAGTGAGCATGGAAACAGGGTTTCACGTTGAAGTGGAGTAACAATCACATAAGCTGAAAATGGGGCGTCCTTCGGGACGCCCTTTTTCATGCCTTTCAACAAAACTGACTGATTTGCGTTTTTCTGGCATGGGACAACACAAACTCAAAACGTCACAACATCGAATGCTTTGGTGGCGCCACGGGGCATTGGGTTTCATCTCCATCGGTGCCGGTTTGTCTGTGACGCTAGATGCATCTGCTCAGCGTATGGCCAATCAGGTGTGGTGGATTTGGACCGTGGAGGGGACACTTGGACTGATTGTATTCATGTCCGGTCTCGGCTTTTTTGGCAGCGCCGTGCGACATCTCGTGTTGATGGACTTGTCGAAAAAATAAGAGAGTCAATCTTCAGACTTTTTGAGCCTGATTCCCTCGATGGGACAGCCGACAGCTTCTGTGACAGGATTCTTGACTGCTCTGCCCGCGAGGCAATCTCGGAGGGCGGCATCCAAGTCCCGCCTTTTGGTGAGTGGCTTCCGCTTGCCAGGCGCGAAGTATCGGTCATTGATTCGCCCACGATACACGACGGAATCAAGGTCATTGAGGACAAAAACCTCAGGTGTCCATTGTGCCCCAAGGGCTTCCGCCCAATGGGCCGTGTCCTTCATCATAGGCATTTTTAAACCATAAGTGGATTGAAATGAGGTCACCTGGTCGGATGTGCTCGAGGGGTTGGGAAATATGCCAACAAACTCAATGGGTGCATGTGCAAAGTCACTCTCCAATTGACGCAAGTCAAAAGACATGTTCTGGCATATTGGACATAGCGGGGCCAAAAAAATCAACACTTTCCACATGGGTTCCATGCAATCAAAATTAGCAAGTTGCGCCGTAGGTGCTGAGAAGTTGAAGCAAGTCTGAAATGGTCACGGCATCGTCCAGGTCGATGTCGGCATTGCAATCGGATGTGCATCCAAACTCAGAAAGCAGAAACAACATGTCCCCTACACTGATCACACCATCGTCGTTGACGTCACTCGCGCATGTGGGTTCGTCTGAGGGAGCGAGGGAAATGAGTTCGTCTCCCTCTTGGTACAAGACGTAATCAAAAAAAACGAAGAACATCTCGTCTGTGGTCCCTTCTCCAAATGTCACATTCTGCGGCGGGTCGTTGGGGTTGAAGGGATTGGAGCTTGTATTGTCGTAGCTGGCGATGCCGTGTAAGGTGTAGCCCGAGGGGATTTTTGTCAGTGTTGGGAAGGTGAAGAAACCCTGCCAATTGAAATCCCACGAAGGGATAGAAATGAGCGGAATGGTGTCCTGATTGCTTGGTGAAGTCGCAAAGACTTCCCAGGAAGAACCAATCAAATGGCAATGGGGCGCAACGCTTAATAAGCTGACATCTGCAGCCACCTGCATCGATCCTTGAAAAGTCCGCAATTGATTGGCAGGCAGATAGAAAGGCTCGTCAAGATGTTGAGGCCCCATGATGCCAGTTTCAACTTCACGTTCAATGGGTTCCTCTGAGAAGAAGACGTTGATCTCAGTTTGGTCTGATTCCTCGATTGGCGATGGACCGTAGTGCATTTGAAGCAAGACGTCAGAGCCTGCGGGTACAATACGCCCTATTCCTGGAGGATATTCAAGGGTTAAAGCTCCTGGGACCCAAGCACCAAAAAAATTGCTCTCGGCGGAGAAACCGAAGCCCCCAAAGCTTTCGTACCCTGGTTCAGGATCTTGGGCATCTAAGCTTGCTGCGGTGCCGGTGACGTCCAAACCCAAAATGGCGTGGTGAGATACATTCCGATTTCCGGGTCTAACCTCGAGCGCGCGAATGGACAGGTCGTTGTTGGGGTCTGCTGGCAGAACAAACACTTGATATTGATCGGTCATATCGCCTCCGTGGGTATACGGCTCTGCCATGGAAAGCACGAGGTCAGGGGAGCCAATCTGGCTCCCCTCTGGAAACGAGGGCAAGCCAGGGTTGTCTGCGGGATCGCCCTCAGGTTTGCCTTGAGCAACCCAGGCACTTAACGTCGCTTTTTCTTCGGTTGTGAGCACGCGTTCTCCAACAAAATGCGAATAGCTGTTGTCGGGAGACCAAGGAGGCATGTAGCCCGTTGAAGTCACGTACTCAATAAATTCACCATACATGGAAACTTCGTTGAACGTTGTCAGCGGCATTGGACTGATTTCACCGACTCGATGACACTCCGCACAGTGCGTGTAGATGATGGGGGCAACATCGGCATGAAAAGTGACATTTTGGGCATGACCGAACATGGCTGACCCCGTCCAAAAACTCAAATTCAACAAATAGTGCCATCGGCTCATGATAGGTAATGTAGTGAAAGCGCGACACTTCAGATTGTAACTTCGCCACATGACGGGTGGATTCTTTGCGTTGTTGGACGACATTGCTGCGATGATGGACGATGTGGCTGCCATGACAAAATTGGCGGGCAAGAAGACTGTGGGCATTTTGGGGGATGATTTGGCAGTGAATGCCGAAAAGGCAGTTGGTTTCTCCTCATCTCGTGAGTTGCCAGTGTTGTGGGCAATTTCTAAAGGATCTTTTCTCAACAAACTTATAATTTTGCCAGCTGCATTTGCCCTTAGCGCTTTCGCGCCTTGGGTGATTGAACCGATTCTTCTGCTTGGCGGTGCGTATTTGTCTTATGAGGGGATGGAAAAGGTCATTCACTACGCACGCCCCTCACGCAGCAGGCATGTCGATTCAAATTCAGGACCAACCGAAAAACAGCGTATCCGTTCCGCGGTACTGGTGGATTTTATATTGTCTGTGGAGATCATAATCCTTGCCTTGGGCCAGGTCATTGAGGCAGATTGGTTGGTTCAGGTGGTGTCTGTGTCGCTGATTGCCCTCTTGGCCACGGTAGGGGTGTATGGGGTGGTTGCTTTGCTCGTTCGTATGGATGATGCAGGGCTGGCATTGATGAAACGCGAGGTGGCCTGGGCCCGGAGCTTCGGCTCTTTTCTTGTGGAGGCCTTGCCATGGACGATTAAAGGGCTCACTGCTGTGGGTACGGTTGCGCTTCTCCTGGTCTCGGGAGGGATTTTTCACCATCACATTCCACGGATGCATGAATTTTTGCACAGTTGGCCATCCATACTTGCAGATGGTTTCTTGGGGATTGTCGGGGGCACTGTAGTTTGGTTCATGTCGATCGCAATCAAGAACTTCAAAGGAAGAGTATGAGTGCGAGTTGGCTGATGAAAACGCGCTGACAATTCAGACGGAATTTTGGATTGGTGCAATGAAGAGTGCCAAGCTCGTTTTCGCATTGTTGAGTTTTGAGTTGGGATGAAGTCGAAACATTCATCTCTTCTGCGCGTGCAGTCAAAAGTTCCTTGTGAACTTGTGGAGAACTGCATCGTGAGGTTGTCTTCGAGGGCGCAGGGCTTGGGCATCTTTGTTGCATGGGAAAACACATCAGTGGCATTCAGCAGGTAGGCATCGGAATCCCCGATGTTCACAAGGCATGGAAGTGGTATCGCAATGCCTTTGGGATTGACATTCGAATGTTTGAGGAAGCGGCTGAGGCTGCTCTTATGACGAAATATACCGGTGGAGAAGTCCATGCTCGTCACGCCGTGCTTGCCCTGCACATGGGTGGTGGAGGTGGGATGGAGATTTGGCAGTATACAAGCCGTGAACCACAACCTGCCTCGTTTGAAGGACAACTCGGTGATACAGGCATTTTCATTTGTAAAATCAAGTGCAAGGATGCCGATACCATGCATGCTGAGCACGCACGTCGAGGGATCAATGCACTTGGTCCCGTTCATCGTCGTCCCGATGGCGTAAAGCATTTTTATCTCAAGGACCCGCACGGTTATTTGTTCGAAATCGTTGAGAGCAATGAGTGGTTTGGACCTGCGAATTACGGGGGCGGGGTAGGAGGAGCGGTTCTCGGCGTGAGTGACGTTGAGAAGTCTTTGAAGTTGTACTCGGATATTTTGGGTTATGACCATGTGTTGATGGATGAGGTTGGCAGCCACTCCGCTTTTGACCCTTTGCCCGGTGGAGGCCAAGTCTATCGTAGGGTCGTACTAAAACGTTCGCAGCCCACCGAAGGTGCATTCAGCGAATTGCTGGGTGGTGGAGAAATTGAGCTCATTCAGGCCATGGATCGCGCGCCGCGTCGCCTGTTTGAAGGACGTTATTGGGGAGATCTCGGATTCATCCATTTGTGTTGGGACATTCGCGATATGGAAGCGCTGGGCAAGGAGCTTAAAGCGGCTGGATTCCCGTTTACGGTTGACAGTTCTTCGTCATTTGACATGGGAGAGGCCAGCGGGCAATTCACTTACATTGAGGATCCGGATGGCACATGGATCGAATTTGTGGAAACCCATAAAATACCGATTGTCAAAAAGCTCAACTGGTATTTGGATACCCGGAATCGTTCAAACGAAAGAGCTTTGCCCAAATGGATGCTTAAGATGCTTCAGTTCAATCGGGTGAAGGACTGAAAAAGTTTTGATTTTGTTGGAGAAATTGCCCTTTGGTCTCGTCGTTTACACGAAGGGGTGTAGCATACTTTCGCAAGTATGAATTCTGTGAAATTTGTTTGGCCTCTGACCATGTTCACTGCTGTGGGAATGTTGGTCGCTTGTGGCAATTCTTCAGTCAACTCTATGAAATATCCTGAGACACGTATCGTTGATGTCATCGATACACTTTGGGCCACCCCAGTTGCCGATCCTTATCGATGGTTGGAAGACGATCGTGATCCTGAGGTGGTTGAGTGGGTGGGTGAGCAAGCGTCTACTGCACGCGAGTTTTTGGATGCACTTCCCGAGCGCGAGGTCCTTCGTGAACGCTGCGAGGCCTTGTTTAACCATCCCAGAGTTGGAATTCCTCGTCGCATTGGGGAAAAAATATTTCTGACCCGCAACAACGGGCTCCAAAATCAGAGTGTCATTTTTGTTCAGGAAGGAGAAGGTGAGGAGGAACGCGTTTTTTTGGATCCCAATTCTCTTAGTGAGGATGGAACAGTCACTGCAAACTTATCTGGGGCATCTCCAGATGGGCGATTTGTGGTTGAAGTACGAAATGCCGCTGGCTCGGATTGGCAGGAGATGCGTGTGATTGATTTGGAGACTGGAAAGTCGACTGGTGAGGTTTTGGAATGGGTCAAATTTTCTGGTGCCTCTTGGATAGATGGTGGATTCTATTACAGCCGTTACCCAGCACCTGAAGGCTCCGCGTTCAGCGCCGAAAACACCTATCACAGTGTGTATTTTCATGAAGTGGGTCGGCCCCAATCTGAGGACCGATTGGTTTTTCGCAATGACGATGAACCCAACCGTTACCATTTTGCAGGGGCTACGGAAGATGGCAAATATGTGGTGTTGAGCACAAGCACTGGTACGGATGGGAACAGTCTTCACGTCAAATCACTTGAAGAGGACGGAGCACAATGGAAGCCAATCGTCACGGGATTTAAACACAATTCATCCATGGTTGATCACGTGGATGGTGGTCTTTACGTCCTTACCGACATTGGTGCCCCGCGCTATCGTTTGATTGCAGCGGACCCCGCTGACCCCTCCAACATGGATTTGTGGCGAGACGTTCTTCCTGAGTCTGAGGATTTGCTGGAATCTGTAAGCGTGGTTGGTGGACAATTGTGGGCCACTTATTTGCGCAATGCCTCAAATCGAGTCATGCGTTATGACCTCGACGGTTCAAATCCTCGTGTTGTATCCCTGCCCTCTGAGGTAGGCTCTGTTGGTGGTTTCGGTGGCAAAATGGATGCAACTGAGCTGTATTACGCGTTTACATCTTTTACCCAGCCAACAAGTATATATAAGCTGGACATTGCTACAGGACAATCTGCCTTGTGGAGCATGCCCGATGTGGCTTTCAATCCCGAAGAATTTGAGGCACATCAAGAATGGTATGAATCCAAAGATGGCACTCCCGTTCCAATGTTCATTGTCCACAAGAAAGGCCTGGTGAGAGATGGTAGCAATCCCACCTTACTTTATGCTTATGGCGGATTCAACATCAGTTTAACACCGAGTTTCAGCGCGAGCAACATTGCATTTCTCGAGCGTGGAGGGATTTACGCCATGCCCAATTTGCGAGGGGGAGGAGAATTCGGAGAGGCCTGGCATAAAGCAGGGATGCTTTTGGACAAGCAGAATGTTTTTGACGACTTTTTCGCTGCAGGAGAATATCTTGTTCGCGAGGGTTACACTTCTCATGACAAGCTTGCCATCGCTGGAGGAAGCAACGGAGGGTTGCTCGTTGGAGCCATCATGACGCAGCGTCCTGACTTTGCTCGTGTTGCCTTGCCTGCAGTGGGTGTCATGGACATGCTTCGGTATCACAAATTCACGATTGGTTGGGGATGGATTCCCGAATACGGCTGTGCGGATAGCTCCAAAGCTGATTTTGAGAATCTTCTAGGCTACTCACCTGTGCACAATTTGAGGAATGGAGTGATCTATCCCAGTACCATGGTGACCACTGCAGATCACGATGATCGGGTTGTTCCAGCTCACAGTTTCAAGTTTGCTGCGAGACTTCAGGCCACGCACAAAGGAACTCGCCCAGTGCTTTTGCGTGTGGAGACAAATGCTGGACACGGAGCGGGTAAGCCCATCGGCAAAATCTTGGATGAGCAAGCGGACAAGTGGGCATTTGTATTGAATGAGTTGGACGCCATTCAACCATGATGGCTTCCATTCTCCGGTGTTGAGCCACATCAGCACCTGATGACTCACATTCTCCATGACTGAGAAGATGAAATCAGTCGTAAGATTCTTGGATTTCGATACAGCCAGCAAGGTTCCAGAAGTTGAACTCATTTTCGCTCCACGGTTGGGCGCCTGGAACGTCAACGTGCAGGATGTGCCTTCCTGCACCAAGTCGTCCAAGAGCAATGCTTCGAGGAATTACCCAATCTCCTGGACACCAATTGGACCGACTAAGGTCTGAAGAGGCCACGCGTTCTGTGAGAGTGTCACCACGATAGACATAGGTCGAAGGCCAAAATCCGCTTGTGGGATTGAATCTTCGGAATGCGCCGCAATCGTCGCGCCAAGGCGTCCAAGCATCTATGGTGTCGCCGTCGAGGACCAGGGCATGAGGCTGTTTTGTAAACTCATCTCCACCTGCGTGGCCGCCGTGACCAGTGGTGAGAAAGTGCAGGGTCGTTTCACCGGGATGTTGAAGCTTGAATTCGATGCGTAGGGCAGAATCAGGGAGCTGTGTGAAAGGTCGTTGGTCGTGTGCAAGTTTTGTGGTGTTGAACAATGGCATGATGAGATGTTCCGAAGCCCAATCACAAGGCAGGGGGCTTTCTAGTACATGAAGGCTTGCAGTCAAGGTGTAGCCCTCCGAGGTCCACGTGTCGATGTAAGCTCCTATCCAAATTGTATCGGCGGATTCAAGCCAAGGTTGGAGGTAAGACACATCAGCTTTCCATGAAGCACTATCTGCCCAGCGAGACACAGCTTCTGGACGATAATTGTTGGCGCGATCGTTTTGGCTGAAGTGCCCGACTCCAAATGGGGTGATGAATCGCATCAGTTCTAGGGGAGGTTGTCTCACCCCCTCTTGAACGATTCCCGCAAATCTTGTCGTGTCGGCGTCATCGCCGTCAAGCATGCGGTTTAAATAGTCTCGTCCAGCGTCACCTGCAAAAGCAAAGAGGCTGCCGCTTTTGTCCCACGGATCTCCTGAAGATTTGATGGACACCTCGAGTTCGATGTTGCAACGTCTTGGATGAACTGGAATGGCCAAGGGCTTGAGTAAAATGCGTCCCGCATCAAGGCGAAAAGCACCGTCCTCCATGCACATGGAATCGGAGTGCATGTCAGGGTTAAAGTTTACCGTTTCGTTTTGCCAGATTTCAAGATGCATGGATCCAACTGCGGGTGCATCCAATAAAAGACTTCTTGAACATGCTGGAAAGCACAGCATGAATGTGGACATGAAAAAGCCGAAGAAAAAGTGAACATGCCTTTGGGTCATGCCCGCAAGTTCGACATCATCTCGACATAAGTCTAGACTTGCTTAGGACTTTGAATGCAAGAAACGGTTCCCCAAAGGCTCGTTTTCCGAGTTATTTCGCCGAGGTCAGTGCATCGATGACATCAATCATTTGAGAGAATTCTTCTTCATCAAACAAGCGAGTCAACATGGCTATGCGGCCACTGCGATCGACCACAACATTGCGTGTGACTCCCGCTTTTGGTTCAGCAATGCTGTAAAAAACTTGACCACCGGGGTCTGGGCACATGGGGTAAGTCACTCCCATACGTTCGGAAAATGCAGCGACTTTATCGTGCGGCTCATCTAGATCGACACCCAAAAGCAAAAACGGGCGATCTTGAAAAGATTGCCACACTTCGGACTCCAAATGAGGCATCTCTGCTCGACACACGCGACACCAGGATGCGGTGAATTGCAGCACATAGGTTGTGCCGATTAGAGAACTTTTTGTGTAGGTGTTTCCTGCGAGGTCGTGAAGCACAAAGTCAGGCATTTCATCGCCCATTTGAACCGTAAAACCTCGCGAATTGACTTGGGCAAATGACGCGTTGAGGCCCGCCAAAAGCCAGCTCGAAGCTAAAAGATAGAGGTGTTTGGCCTTCATGAGAGGTCGGTCACTTCGACATGAAAATAGAGGGAAACATCATTTCCAAAAGGATTTAAGGGTTCTGCCTAAAGATGAGAAGGGACAACGCTTAGGTACATCTTCTTCAGGAAACGCGTCTGTTGCCAGCAGGCGGTGAGTCTCCTTGGCTTTGGATGTAAATGTCATTCCGTTCACACGCGGAGGGGGTTGATAGAAGTAGTTGGTGTGAGTGATTACGCTGTTCGTGAAATGTCGGTGGTATTGTGGAGTCAAGCTGCCGGACATGGGTGGAGTCAACCACGACCAATCTCCCGGGACCTCTCGTCCTTGTCGCTCCTCAGCTTGGCACCATTGCTCAAATGCGCGGCCAATTTGGTGATGGTCGCCGACTGTGACCCCAGCGGCGTCAAAACTCGCCAGCAGCGCCTGATTGAGCCGAACCAAGGCTTCGTCTTGCCATAGGCCACGTCGCAATTTTGTGGCGATGCCACAAGACTCTGCCCAAGGTTTAAGAACATTGTATCTGTCAGGGTCCGTCAAGTTTCTCGCCGCAATTTCAGTACCGAGGTAATGCCCATTGAATGGGGCAAAAGGATAAATCACGCCTCCAATTTTCAATGCCATGTCTGCCAAGATCGGCACGGCATACCACCTCAATCCAAGATTCTTTGTCGCTGGAAAATCCGGATGTGCAATGGGGATGTCGTGGGGGGACAAATTGCCGTCGTGAAACGGATCTACGGGCGTGTGGGCCCGTCCTGATTCCACTAGGACCCAGGGCAGTGGGGTCCAAGGAGTTTCTTTGGTATCCCATCCCTGATTGATACAGTACTTTGTCAAATCGATGCTGTCCGGATCACCCAAGACCTTTCCATGGGCTTGCTCAAATCCAGCGTAGCGAACCAATTGGTGGTTGGCCATACGCCATGGCACGTCCTCGCTTGACTGCGCCTGAGGAAAGATTGTGATGACGTTGCTGATTTTTCCGCCGTTGAATGCAGCATTGACGTGGCACTTGAGGTGTGAGACGGCCTCATCGAGGCTGTCGCATTTGCGTGCGTCGTGAACTTGAAGGGTTCGCCAAAAATGTCGTCCGATGCACCGATTTGAATTGCGCCATGCAAGTCTAGACCCAAACTCTAACTCCTTATAGTTGTGTTTATAAGTTCCAGTTGACTCAATTTCAGATTGAATTTGTTTCCATCGCAGAGTGACATCGGGAATGTCCGCGCCTGCGACTGGGTCAGCAGCCATTGAATCCAAAAAAGCACGAGCTTCTTTTTTCAGTTGTTCCATTCCTTTCACACCAGCAAATGGCGAGATGGGATCGAGGTGGAATGGGGATGAATTGGCGCCAGACAAGTTCACGGAGCAAAGGTACGCCTGTAATGCAGCAAGAGGAGGGGCATTCACGACCTTTGGCAACCATGAGTGAGTCATTATCACAAGGAACCCGAATCAACAAATACCTCAGTGAGGTAGGTCATTGCTCGCGCAGGGCTGCAGATGCACTGATTGAAGAAGGCAGAATTACCATCAATGGGGTGGTTCCTAAAATGGGAACCCGTGTGCAACTCGGAGACGTGGTCGCGGTGGATGGAGTCGAAGTAGCAACAAGCGATCAAGAGCGAATCATCATCGCATATCACAAGCCTGTGGGTATCGTGTGCACAACGGACCGGCGACGTGAAAAGGACAACATCATTGATGCGATTGATTTTCCAACTCGGATTTATCCTATTGGCAGATTAGATAAAATGAGTGAAGGGCTGATTTTTTTGACCAACGATGGAGACATCGTCAACGACATTCTTCGGGCGCGTTTTGGGCACGAAAAGGAGTATCACGTGACGGTCAATGCACCTGTTACCGGAGAGTTCCTCAAGAAGATGTCAGAAGGAGTTCCCATTTTAGATACCGTTACGTTGCCTTGTGAAGTGAATGCCACTGGCCCGCAATCATTCAAAATCATCCTGAAGCAGGGACTAAACAGACAAATTCGGCGGATGTGTGAGGAGTTGGGTTACCGAGTCCGACGACTGAAGCGCGTACGCATCATGAACGTCGAACTCGGAGATTTACCCGTAGGTACGTATCGCCACTTGGATGACCCTGAGCTTCGCAAGCTCAAAGCACTTACACGAGAGGCAAAAAATTAATTTTTACCGTGCTGTACTGGTTCAATTGTTACGCCTGCGCTTTGTTTGGAAATACGCGATTCGCAATCAGTGCGACCACTAGGCCAATGCCAAGGCCTTTGAGCAAATCGATGAATACGATGGCCAGAATGGTCACTAAAAAGGGAACAAACACGGTCATTCCACTGTCAAACATTTTCTTGAAAGTGGCTGGCTTGGCCAATTTGTAACCGACGACAAAAAGCACTGCGGCAAGACTGCCTAGTGGAATGTAAGTGAGCAGCGTCGGAGCAAAAAGGAAGAACACCAAGAGCCAGACACCATGAAGAATGGCACTCATCTTGGTTGCATTGCCTGTTTGAATGTTCGCCGAAGAACGAACAATGACCTGAGTGATGGGCAGTCCACCAATCAAACCACTCATTGTGTTGCCAACGCCTTGAGCCAAAAGTTCTCGGTTGGTTGGCGTAACTCTTTTCTGTGGATCCAATTTGTCAGTGGCTTCCACGCACAGGAGTGTTTCTAAACTGGCAACAACGGCGATGGTGGCCGCCAAAATCCAGATTGCACTGTCCCCAATTGCAGTGAAGTCCGGGAAAGTGAAGAGCGCGCCCCACGCGGTAGGATCAATGCCGTTCGCGGCGTGACCTGTCGGAACATCCACCAATTGCTTTGCCGTCAAGGCACCGCCGCTGCTCTTCGTCAACAAATGAATTGCTACGCCTGCCATGACCGCCACGAGAGAACCAGACAACACCTTGGTAAAGCTTTGGGCTTTCATCAATGAAGTTTCCCACAACACGAGGATGCCAAGGCATACTGCCGTAACAAGCATTGCCGTGGGTGCGGTGTAAGCCAAATTGTCCCCTAACAGGAGCAAGACATCAAAGACTTTGTCTGCTTTGGCTGTTCCTTCTGCGCCTGCATATCCAAGACCGTGAGGAATTTGCTTGATGAAAATGATGATGCCGATGGCTGCCAGCATCCCTTGGATGACACTGGCGGGGAAATACTTGCCAATGATTCCGGCGCGGGCAATGCCGAGTACAAGTTGGGCGAGACCACCGATGACCACGGCCAAGAGAAAGGCTTCAAAGCCGACCTCTTGAATGCCATCATACACGATGACTGCGAGGCCAGCCGCAGGACCAGATACACCGACGTGGCTGCCTGAGATGGGAGCGACAATGATGCCGCCAATGATGCCCGCAATCACGCCGGCAATGGGTGCTGCTCCTGAGGCGAGGGCGATGCCCAAGCAAAGTGGAAGTGCAACAAGAAAAACAACAATGGAAGAGGGCAAATCACGCCCGAGATGCTGAAACATGAGAAAAAGATTGAAAACGTCAGATAAACTTGTTTGATTCCGGCTCTGATTGCAGAGGCCTGGGCCATCAAGAGGAGCGTTTATCTGGTGGGTCTAGCAATCTTGAAGCATACAAGCGTTCGTGCAGACTCATCTTGAGAAGGTGCGCATCGAAGTGACGTTCAAAGGCTGATGAGGCCTTCATGCATTCATCAATGGTAGTCTCATCCCATTCTAGCGACAATTCTTCGACTTCGGATTCCTGTTCGTTGTGTTCAAGTTCAAGGATGCCGATTGATTCATTCGCATTGAATCGGACGAACGGCAGAAACATCGTGGTCATCCAAATTGCCAAAATTGTGACGGCTGATGACTTTTTCCAGGCCAGGATTGTCATGGTTGGTGATGAAGAATCAACTGGAGTTGACGCAACAATTTGATCAGGGGTTGTAAGGGAAAGAGGAATGGTGAAGGTCAATCTTCAATGCGCCATTGACGAGTTTGTACCCAAAAGTGTATTCGACTTTGGCTTCATTGCCATCGAGGTCGGTGAAAAAGTAATTTCCCATTGCGATTGCTCGTTCTCCTTCGAGGATGAATCCTGTATTTTCAAATCGGACTTTGGTCCATGGATTGATGGCAAATCCGCCATCTTCTTGACAAGCACGGTCGTCTCCTGCAATAAAGTAAGAACGGGCCTCAGCTTTGGTTGCACGAAATTGCTCATTCGCACATTTGGTAGGTTTGAAGAGGACTGTTCCCAATTCGAACGCATACATCTTGTCTAAAAAATTACTGGCAAAAGTTTCGCATTCACCTCTTTGGTCGCGCAAAGCACCAATGGCTACAACCCCCGAGCCCCATTCGTCTTGGGCGGCAATAACTTGAGCTTGTTGAATCATGATAAAGATTTTTTTGAACTGCGTCTTCGATAATAAAAATTGTCTGAGGCGAAAATAACAGGTCCAAGGGCTTTTTAATGTCAAAGGTTGTCAACAGAGAAAAGTCCGTGGTGAGAAAGACGACCTTAATTTTGAGAGATGGATAAAAGGTTGGTTTGTGCTCGCATTTGTTCTCATCTCGAGAAAAGCAAGGACGAATCCATTCGTCAGCTTCAGTCGCTGAAACAATCGTTGTTGTCTGAATCCAAAAGTTCAGCAGGGGACAAGCACGAAACGGCACGGGCGATGATTCATCAGGAAATGCGCCAAGTAAATGACACCCTTGTCCGCGCAGAACGAGCACTGCAGGAAGTGAATCAAATTGGTGAATCAAAAGTTTCTCCTGTTCGGGTGGCATCCGGGGTTTTGGTCGAGACGGATGGTCCCTGGGTCCTCGTGGGAGTCGCACTGAACCGCATTGACATGCGAGAAGGACATGTTTACGGTGTCAGCAGCGAAGCCCCTTTAGCCAAGGCGTGGCATGGAGCAGAAGTTGGTGATGTCAAATCGTTAGGCCCAAACCAACTCACCATAGTTGCGCTTCATTGAGGAGGTGTATTTCCTCCTCGAGCACAAACTTCCAGTATTACTTTGTCTTTTGAGTCTGGCTCAAATTGCACGACGCAGATCTGATTTGGCTCCAATGACATGCCATTGTCTGACCAATGCCCTGGCACATTTGATGTCATTTGGACAACAGGGGTGTAAACGTCAGATTGCAATTGAAATCCCTCTTTTGTTTCTAAACATTGTATCCGAGGTTCTGGCAAATGGGCGAGAACAGGAGCGCACCAAAGTGCCGTGGAATTCACCACAACATGTCCGTCATCATCGGTCAACTGCCAACTCAAGTAGGAATCCAAAGGCCGAACATTCCAAACAATCATGTTGCCCAAGTTGACCAAATCATCGCTTCTCGGATCAAGGCTTATTGAAATTTCAGTTTGGTTGAAGGGTTCTCCATTGAAGTCCTTGACTGCGACGTGAAGTTTCCCCTGAAATGGGTTAGGAAATGCATTAAAGAGGTCAAAGCGAAGCGAATCTCGGTCTTGTCTACACCACAGAGCGGTTAGAGGCGCATTGGCTCGCCGGGCGGCGTAGTGTGCAAGTTTCCATCGGCCTGAGTGGTCCACAGTCGACCAAGACACGCCGGGCCAAACGTCATTCAATGACCAGAACAGGGACCCGGAATAACGCCCATGGCTGGTACGATGTTGCTCTAAGGCTTGTCGGATGCCCTCTGCATGTGTCCATTGACTTTTGAAAATCCAATCGACCAGGTTGTTGGGGAGAGGAGCTCCGGTTGTTTTGGACATGAAATGATGCATCATGTCCCACCCGTCAAACCCCGGTTCCAACCATTCCATGCTGCTTCTTTGTCGAAACTGGAGGGCGTCGTCATCGAATGCCTCAATACCTGCTTCGAGCAGTGTGTGAATGTCAGGTAGACTTTGGAGACCGTATTCGCTTACAAATCTGCCCCCGTGATTGCCATAGTAGCCAAAGTCTTCAAGCCCAAACCAAACGCCCCAAGCGTGTTCATCTCCGCTTTTTTCGTCCAACGTGGGAGAAGTAGGCAAATAGTATGTGTCAGACCCTTCGTTTACGATGTCCGGCAAAACTTCGTGAAACAGTTTTTTGTAAGCGTTCTCGAGTCGCAAGCTGTCTTCTTCGCGAAGGCCATACGTTTCCTGCCACCCCCAAGAAGTCCAAGCGCGTTCTACTTCGTTGTTTCCACACCACAAGGCCAAGCAAGGGTGGTGGGCAATGCGTTGAACTTGCTCTTGGGCTTCAAGGCGAACATTTTCAAAAAAATCCTCATCGTCAGGGACCATGGTGCAGGCAAACATGAAGTCTTGCCACACAAGCAATCCTGCTCGGTCGCACGCATCAAAAAAGGCATTTGGTGGATACACGCCACCGCCCCAGACACGCACCATGTTCATGTTTGCGGCCCTTGCTTGCTCCACGAGTTTTATCCAGCGGTCTGCATCCTTCGTCTGATGAAAATCTGGGGGAATGACATTGGCACCCTTGGCATGCACAGAGAGTCCATTCAACGTCAATTGAAAGGTGGTTCCCCATTCATCTTCATTTTCAATCCAATGGAGCGTCCTGATTCCCATGGTTTGGCGTCGAACTGTTCCCGAGTGGAGATGGGTCCAAGTCCATTCGTAAAGTGGTTGGTCTCCCATATCTGCGGGCCACCACATCGCCGGATTGACGATGTGAACTTCGTCCTCCACCCAAGCCCAATCCACTGCGTGGTCTTCTCTTGCAATGTCGAGATGCCATCCTTCGTGGTTCTGGACAAGTACCCTTGCAAGTCGCTCATTGACCTCTAATTGTTTGCAAACGGGTGAGGTTGCAGTTGTTCTTTTGCTTGAGTTTGCGCAGTGTAAACTTATTTGACCTGAAACCCCCGGACCTGCGAGACGTGGTCCCCAATCCCAACCAAATTGGTATCCAGGTTTCCGGGTCATGGGGCTCGTTTGGAATCCGATGGGTCTGGCCTCATTGCTAGCTGGGATCAACATTCCTTGTGCGTCTAAGGACTCCTGACCTCGTTCGGCTACGGGATCGAATAGGATGTCGATGTCCAATCCTTCTTCGGTCACAAGAAATGGGTGAGTTGTCCAAGATCGATGTGCATTGTTGGCTTTCAGGACGCAGACGTCATTGACATGGACTGCTGCGTAGGTGTCTAGGCCTTCAAAGTGCAATTCAGCACTGTCACCTGGCATCAATCCCTTGCTCAGATTCACATGGGTACTCAATGTCCAGGGTACAGATTCTACCCATTGCACGTCTCGTTCGTGTGTTCCTTGATTGGGATTTGGGGCGAGGCCAGATTGGACTAGCGATTCAAGAACGTGGCCGGGAACAAGGGCTGGAATTTGAAATGAAGACGAAGAGTCAGGATTCGACCAATGCCACGAGGCTTTAGACAGGTCCACTCGGGTGATGTCCTGCTTCGAACAAGAAATCGCACTTAAAGAGACGACGGCGGCAAGACACAATGCTCTCACTTCTCGTGTTTAGAAGGAAAAAGGAGTTTGACGAATGATTCGAGTTTCGAAAGGATTCAACACCAAAACGGGGATTTCCGCTTCATTGGTGATGATTTGTTGCTCGTAAGATGTGCCTAAAATTCCCATGAGACTTTTTTCGTGGAAGTTCATGATGCTGATCAAATCAGCCTCGATGGAAGCCGTGTAACGAATCACGTCTTTGACAAAGGCGCCTGAGTCGTGTTCACTGATTTTGGTGGTGTACTCAATGCCACGGTCTTCAAAGTAGTCCGAGGCAAACTCCACATTTCGTCGGAGCTGGTTTTGCAAGAATTCGTCGGACTCGGCGGGAGAAATGATGTGGACGCGTCCATTGAAGTAGGATGCCATTTCTGCGACAATGGCCAACTTCTGCTTTGTGTCCTGATGTAAATCCAAAGGAACGACGATGTCGTCGTAGCCGGTTTCACGGATTGGACGCGATTGCGTAATGATAAATGGGACGGAGCATTGACGCAGAATTTTGAGTGCTCGTCCGCCGGTAATGAATTGCATTCCTTTCAAGCCATGGGTCCCCATGATGACCAAATTGGCGTCCATTTCAACGGATACGTCGTCGATGTCGTCAAACAAATTGCCAATCCGTACAGTGGCCTTCACATCTCCCTCAAAAGCGGCCAATTGTTCTTTGGCGAATGCTTGAAGACGCTGTCGGGCTTCCCCAAATTCACTTTTTTTTCCGACGATGTGAACGAGGTGAAGCTCACTCTTCAGTGCCTGGCCTACTGCAATGGCGTGTTTGACTGCGTTGGTGGATACAGGAGTGAAGTCCACAGGAACGAGGATGCGGTGTTGTGACATGCGGCAAAATTAGAGAAGATGGCACTGAAGCGCTGAAGTTTAGTGTGGATGTCTTTACCTTGTTTACATCTGTTGAAATGCCCTTAAGACCATGTTCAGAATGTTCTCACACTTCCGATGCCAAGTCTTCGTTTTTTTGCTCTTGATTTCTTCGGTTGACACATTGATGGCACAAGACGAATGCGATGGATATCGATATCGATACACTGGAGCCTTTGATGGATTTGAAGTGGAGTATGATGTACCCTATGGCGAAAATTTCAATGTCAATTTTCTACCCGAAGAGTTGGTTGTGGATGTATACTCACCAACAGGCGATGTGGAGGAGTCTCGTCCATTGATTTTAATCGCCCACGGGGGCTTCTTCTTGTCGGGGAGCAATGGTGGGCTGGAAGTCGTTCCTCTTTGCGAGGATTTGGCCCAAATGGGCTATGTCGTAGCCTCGATGAATTACCGGAAAGGTGTCAGTATTCTGGGCAATTTGACCAATGAATTTATAAAAGCAGTTTGGAGAGGAGTTCACGACAGCCGGGCTGCCGTTCGTTACTTCCGACATTCATTGGATTATGGCAATCCTTGGGACATTGACGCCAACCGCATCTATCTCGGTGGAATCAGTGCGGGAGCGTTCATCGCGCTTCATCATGCTTATGT
>CESW01052123.1_pt1 | contig 24485 bp, 19 predicted proteins | sample 531171 | NCBI WGS metagenome assembly CESW01 (sample SAMEA2621859, study PRJEB7988) | marine metagenome | biome: marine biome (ENVO:00000447); feature: surface water layer (ENVO:00002042); material: "saline water (ENVO:00002010), including plankton (ENVO:xxxxxxxx)" | depth 5 m
GACGGCTGCTACCCACTTGGTTCTTGTACGATGAAGTATAACCCCTTAATCAATGACTGGGCTGCTGGACTGGAGGGCTTTTCACAAGCCCACCCTCAGATGCCAACGGATGATGCCCAAGGTCCTCTTTCTGTGCTTTTCAAAATTCAAGAGTGGTTCAAGAAAATAACTGGTCTTCCAGGTGTGACAACCCAACCGGTAGCTGGTGCACAGGGAGAACTTGTAGGCTTAAAAATGTTTCAAGCCTACCACCGCCATAATGGCGAAGAATTTCGCAGGAAAATACTTATTCCACGTTCAGCTCACGGTACAAATTTTGCAACTGCGGCCATGGCAGGTTATCCCGATGGAATTGTTTATCTCGAAGCCTCTAAAGATGGAACCGTGGATATGAATGATTTCAGGAAAAAAATGGAAGAATTTGGGCCCAATCTTTGTGGTGTTATGATTACCAACCCCAACACCTCTGGAATCTTTGAAAAAAACTTCAAATTGATTGCAGATGAGGTTCACAACGCAGGGGGACTCGTTTACATGGATGGCGCCAATATGAATGCCATTGCTGGCATCGTGAATCTTGATTCACTTGGCGTGGATGCCGTGCATAATAACCTGCACAAGACATGGACCATACCTCATGGAGGGGGAGGGCCAGGAGATGCGATTGTAGCAGTATCTGAGAAGTTGATAGATTTTCTTCCTGGTAAGCAAATCATTCAAAAAGAGGATGAAAGCTATGATGTATCTGTTCCCCTACATAGCATCGGGGACTTTCATCGGCATTGGGGAAACTTTGGGCATAAAGTTAGGGCTTTCACCTATCTAATAAGATTAGGAAATCAGGGAATTCCTCGTATGTCATCCGTAGCTGTTTTATCAGCTCGTTATTTATTGAGTCGTTTGAAAGAGCACTACTCCACGCTTCCAGCGACTGCTGAACATTCTCCTAGAATGCACGAGTTTATTCTCACCCTAAGCGAAGAAGAATTTAAGTTTTTGGAAGCTGCGGGCATCCCTAAGAGTAAAGCCATTCCTCAAATTGGAAAATTATTTCTCGACTTTGGTTTTCATGCCCCAACCGTCGCCTTTCCTGAAATTTACGGATTAATGATTGAACCCACGGAAAGCTTTACGAAGTCCGAGCTCGACCGATTTGCCGATGCTGTCATCGCCATCAAGAGTCTTATCTTGCAAAACCCTGAAGTGTTAAACACTGCACCTCATTTTACTCCGATTGATCGCGTGGATGAAGTCTCCGCAAATCGAAACCTGATCCTTCAGGAAGATATCCTCCATCTCCCCCCCCTTCCCTTCAACCGAATCAAGAACTCCACCCTTATGGATTTGAGTATTTCTGAAATCCAGAAAAAGGTAATCGAAGCAAGCCAAACCCTGACTATAGGTTAGGTTTGACCCCTGAGATGAATTTCTTACTCTAAGATTTTTATGAATGAACAAAATGAAGAACCTCTATTTACCAAACCTAGGAGTGTAATAATTTTTTTAATATCCATCGGTTTTTTTGTATTTATGCGTTGGGTCTTAGTGCCTCATGTCCCTTCTCAAGATCCTCTTGCTGTTAACATTGTGGCAAGCATGACATCCTTTTGCATCACCGGAGTTTTTTGGATTGCTGCTAATATGCTTGGGGTCACTTGGGTAGACTATTCAAGGCGAAAAAAGCATTAGTTTCCCCACCAGTATTCCTTCAACATTCGGTAAATTTATTGAGTTCGGATTTTAGCTTCCCCCGGGGAGTTCCTTTTACCAAAACTCCATTTTCTTCAACTTCCTCCAATCTCAAGCAACCCTCTTTACGCATTTTTGCCACCAGAGCATAGGATTCATGCGGTATCAAATAAGACTCTACGATACCCTCACCTTCCAGCAATGCATCGATGGTAGTGCCTAGGGAATCAAGTCCTATTTTTTTACTTGAACTTACAAACTCTGCCCTATCATCCAAAACTCTTCCTCGGATTGGTTCAGTTTCGGACTGAACCAAGTCAATTTTATTGAAAACAGTAATGATCTTTTTTCCATCGGCTCCTAGCTCACCAAGAACTTCTAATGTCGTTTCCATTTGGTTCTCGAAATTAGGATTGGATAGATCCACCACATGTAGAAGAAGGTCTGCAACCAAGGCTTCCTCGAGAGTTGCTCGAAAGGCATCCACTAGGCGGTGGGGTAATTTGCGAATAAAGCCAACAGTATCGGTAAGAATAGCCATCCTACCACTTGGTAAACTGAGCTTCCGGCTTGTTGGATCCAAAGTAGCAAATAATTTATCTGCGGCTAATACTGTTGAACCGGAAAGTGCATTGAGAAGAGTAGACTTTCCTGCATTGGTATAGCCCACCACAGCAATAGTAGGCAGAGGAATTCGATGCCTTTTTTTTCGACTGGTTTGTCTTCTGGTGGAAACTTGTCGGATTTCCTTCTTAGTGGATGCAATCTTGTCCCGTAGCATTCTTTGATCGAGTTCAATCTGAGCCTCACCTTCCCCCCTTTGAGTTACCCCTCCTCCACGTTGCCTCCCCAAGTGAGTCCATGCCCGGCGGAGACGAGGCAAAGAATATTCCAAGCGGGCAAGCTGAACCTGTAAAGTTGCTTCTTTAGTTTGAGCTCTCTCTGCAAAAACATCGAGGATTACCTCATGCCGATCAATGACCAAAACTTTACTTTCTTCTTCCCAATTTCTTTGTTGGCTCGGTGAAATCACATTGTCGAAGATAATCACATCGCAATTTAGCTCTTTTACTTGCCCGACGATTTCTTCAAGTTTTCCTTTTCCTATCAAGTGCCCGGGAAAAGTCTTGCGAGTTCTGACCACCTGTTTCTTAAAAATCTGAATCCCTAGGTTCTTTACCAATTCCTCCAACTCCTCGAGTAATGACTCTGCAACCTCTCGCTCATCTTCTCGCTTAATTACTGAAATTAAATAGGCCCTTTCGACCAACCTTGGCTTCTCCCGGACTTCAAACACTCAGCAAACAAGTAGAGGTTATTCCCTAAATAAGAGGTTCGGACAAAACGACCGAACCCCTCATTTCCAGAAAATGGTTAGACAAACTTTCTTAGCTCACTGATGCTTGGGCTGCAGCTAAACGAGCTGTTGGAACCCGAAAAGGTGAGCAACTGACATAATTCAGGCCAATCTTGTGGCAAAACTCCACGCTCTTGGGATCGCCACCGTGTTCTCCGCAAATACCAAGTTTGATATTTCGACGGCCAGCTTTTCCCTTTTTGACTCCGATCTCCATAAGTTGTCCAACTCCGCTTTGATCAACGCTAGCAAAAGGATTGGCATCAATAATATCTAATTCTGTATAGTTCGGAAGAAAACTTCCTGAATCATCCCGGCTCATGCCCATAGTGGTCTGGGTTAAATCATTCGTGCCAAAACTGAAGAACTGAGCGGTTTTGGCAATTTCGTCTGCCACCAATGCTGCTCTTGGGATCTCAATCATGGTACCAACCAAGTATTTAACTTTATCCCCTTTGGCCGCAAAGACCTTCTTTGCGGTTTCATGAATGACCTCAACTTGTAATTCTAATTCCTTTGGAAATCCAACCAGAGGAACCATAATTTCAGGATTAACTTCAATTCCGCTTTTCTGTACGAGCAGGGCTGCTTCAATAATAGCTTGTGCCTGCATCTCCGTAATTTCAGAACAAGAAACTCCTAGCCGGCATCCACGGTGACCAAGCATCGGATTGAACTCGTGCAGATCTTCCACACGTTTTTTGATTACAGCCAAAGAGACCCCAAGTTTTTTTGCCAAATCCCTCTGAGCCGTCAGATCGTGGGGCAAGAATTCGTGTAAGGGAGGGTCCAGCAGACGAATGGTTGCAGGACGGCCTTCCAATGCCTTGAAGATTCCTTGAAAATCTCTTCTTTGATAAGGTAATAGCTTTTTGAGTGCTTTCCGGCGATCCACTTCATTATCCGCAAGGATCATCTGTCGCATCGCATCAATACGATTTCCTTCGAAGAACATATGCTCAGTACGGCACAATCCAATTCCAGATGCACCAAACGCGATCGCGTTCTGAACTTGCGAGGGAGAATCGGCATTTGTACGCACCAACATTTTAGTCGCCTTTTCACACCAGCTCATCAGCTGAGAAAAGTTCTTGAAATCACGACTCTTTTTGGGATCTAATTTCTTATCAATTAGAACTTGAATGATCTCCGAAGGCGCCGTTTTTAATTCGCCCGCAAATATTTCACCCGTAGTTCCATTAATGGAAAGATAGTCCCCTTCCTTGTAAGTGGAACCATCTACTTTAAGAGAGCGTGTTTTGTAATCGATATCTAATTCTGCCGCTCCGCAAACACATACTTTCCCCATTTGACGGGCAACTAAAGCAGCGTGCGAAGAAACTCCCCCGCGGGCTGTCAATATTCCCTCTGCAGCAATCATTCCCCGTAAATCTTCAGGAGAAGTCTCTTGCCGGACTAAGAGAACCGGTCCTTTTTTTGCAGCTTCCACAGCACGCTCCGCGTTCATACAAATTTTACCAGAAGCAGCACCTGGGCCTGCAGGGAGTCCCTTGCAAAGTTTTTTCGCTTTTTTCTGTGCAACTGTATCAAAAACTGGAGAAAGTACTTGATCCAGTTGTTCAGCAGGAACTCTCTTAATAGCGGTTTTCCAGTCAATTAACTTTTCCTTTACCATCTCCGTTGCAATACGCACAGCAGCAAGTCCAGTACGTTTGCCATTTCGGGTTTGTAGCATGAAGAGCTTTTCTTCTTCGATGGTAAACTCAAAGTCCTGCATGTCCTTGAAATGCTTTTCCAATTTTTTCTGCACCAGTACTAATTCCTTGAATGGCTTCGGTAGAACTCGCTTGAGCTTGGCCACAGGCTGCGGAGTACGCACACCAGCAACCACATCTTCACCTTGGGCATCGGTAAGAAATTCACCGTACAGAACTTTTTCTCCACTTGCAGGATCCCGGGTAAAGCCCACTCCTGAACCGGATTTTTTTCCCGTATTTCCAAAGACCATAGCCTGGACATTTACGGCCGTTCCCCATTCTGCAGGAATACCATATTTTCGGCGATATACAATTGCTCGGTCATTCATCCAAGAGCTAAAGACCGCTCCAACTGAGCCATCTAGCTGCTCCCAAGGGCAAGTTGGGAAATCTTTTCCAGAGCGTTTCTTAACCAAACTTTTAAATCGGCCAACTAACTCCTGCATCTGTGCAACGGAAATTCGAGAATCATCAACTTCCCCTTTCTCCTGAGGAAAGATTTCTTTCTTAAATTCTTCGATAATGTGCTCGAACGGATCATGATCTTCACTGGGTAGTTTTTGGACACCCATCACAACATCACCATACATTTGAATAAAACGACGGTAACAGTCCCAAGCGAAACGGGCGTTGCCGGATGCTTCCGCTAAGGCACCAACGGTATCATCATTCAAACCGAGATTAAGGATGGTATCCATCATACCTGGCATTGAATCTCGGGCCCCCGAGCGTACTGATAAAAGAAGAGGCTTTTTCATATCGCCCAATTTTTTTCCTAGCTGCTTCTCCATCGTAGCCACTGAGGCTTTGATTTGATCATCCAAACATTTTGGGTAGTTTCTTTTGTGGTCGTAAAAATAAGTGCAGACCTCGGTCGTTATGGTAAATCCTGGGGGCACGGGCAATCCGATCTTAGCCATTTCAGCCAAGTTTGCACCTTTACCTCCAAGCAATTCTCTTTGCTTGGCATCACCGTCGGTCTTTTTTCCAAAATCATAGACATATTTGGGGTCGTTGGATTTTGCGGAAGAACGCTTTTTAGCAGTTTTTCCAGTTGAATTACTTTTGGCTGGTTTTGCCTTCTTTTTCTGTACCATTTTATGCTTTTAAGGTTAGCTTCTAATTTTAAATTCAAAGAACCATAATACTATGTGAGTATGGATTTTGAAAAAGGGAAGGTAATTTAATCTTATTTTTTGGATGTTTTGTCAATGGACGACTTGAACTTCATAAGCTAAACCTTAAACTCCTCCTTTAAAAGTGGACGAAATCGGTCGAAGCATTCATATTATAATGTTTGTCTTTAATCAGAAGACAAAAAAAACGCAAATAAACCATCGATGAGTTCAAAAGATCAATCAGGACCCAAAAAATTTGGAGAAAGATTTCGTGACGACGGCTTAATTGGTGCACTGCGAAAAAAAGTGAGCTCTTCGAAAGCTGGACCCAACGAAATGCATTTCCTGGAGCATCTTGAAGAATTACGTTGGGTAGTCCTTAAATGTTTTTGCGCTTTCATTATAGGGTGTTTGGCCATTGCTGTTTTCATGCAAGACTCGGTAAAAGTTCTGCAAGTTCCTTTGATCAAGGCAGTGGAAGATTTTGGCGAAATTGGAATTGATCTACAAAGCGTTGGACTCGAGGAATATGTTCAAACTCTTGAAAAACAAGAGGTTGACCTAGGAATGCTAAGGAACGCTGAGGAGGAGGATTTAGGAAGCTGGGGAATCACAAACCCGCATCATCAAACCCGAATTCTTACCCATTTTGCAAGTGGGCAAAATCGTAACCTCTTGCAAGTAATTCGATCTTATTCTCCCATCTTCATAGCCATGAAAATCTGTTTTCTTGGAGGACTGGGAGTATCGCTTCCTGCCATCTTGTATTTTATCGGCGGGTTTGTCGTTCCCGGCTTAACTCCAAAAGAAAAAAGAGTTTTCTTTCCAGGGTGCGTAGCGGCAACACTACTTTTTATTGCGGGTGCTTCGATGACATATCTTTTTATTCTTCCAGTATCACTCGCATTTACCATTGAATTTTCTTTCAATGTCTTAGGACTCGATGTTTATCGTCCTGAAGCTGGAAACTACTACAGCACCGTTATATGGATGACATTTGCGGTAGGCATTGCGTTCCAATTTCCACTTGTCCTCGTACTACTCATCAGAATCGGCATTTTATCAGTAGAAAAATTGCGTAACAGCAGGAGGCTTGTTCTCGTCATATTAATGATTTCTGCAGCTTTGATCACCCCCGGTGGTGATCCAGTCAGCCTCTGTATTTTGACCATCCCACTTTATGTTTTGTATGAATTGGCGATCATCATTGGCTCTGCAATTGAGCGAAGAAAAGCAATTTCGGAATGGAAAGAATGGGATGAAAGTATTCAAGGTCCAAAACCAGAATACCCAAAGGGAAAAGGAACCCCATTATGGGTATATCTCATTTTTCTAGTTTTCTTTGCTGCCCTCACTTACATTTTCCTGAAATACCAGAATACAATTCAAGAAAGCCTGGATAGCCTTTCTTGGGGCACTGTAGAGAATATCGATAAGAAAAAGGGAGTGGATTCCAACGAAACAACCTGGAAAACTGAAAACCAGCCGCAGCTCCCCATAAAAGAAGACCAACCTTTCTTTCTTCAACTCATTCCGGTCCAAGAAAATAATGATCGTAGAATTCCTGATTCCAACCAATCTGAGCCGATCCTCTTTAAGGCTCTAATAATAAAAAATCAGTCCGAAAATAAGTAATTCTTGCAAAATGTAAAACCTACCATCAAGTATGGTTGTATGAGAAAAGAAAATGCATTTGGTAAGAAAATCAAGGGCCTCAGAGCAAAAGCAGGGCTGACACAACCACAACTGGCCAGCTCAAGTGGTGTGGCAACTTCCATTGTAAACGACATTGAAAATGGGATTAGATCAGCAGGGTGCAAAACTATAAATAAGATTGCTTTGGGACTTGGATTGGATGAACAGGAAAGGTTTCTTCTCGTTTTAAAAGGATTGGAATTTTCTAAACGCGATTTTTTGATTCCTGACTTTGAGCAATACCCTGCCGAGTTATTAAATTTTTTGCCTTATGTATTAAGTAGAGCGGGGATTACTGCCAAAAGCATTAAAAACATCGAACTGCCAACCGGAGGGAAAAAAAATTTGGAAATCACACTAGAATCTAAGAGAAAAATCCAGTTGGATATCCGAGTCATTACCAATTCCTAGCATTTCAAATTCTATGGATGGCATTCGTATAGATCGATGGCTCTGGGCAACCCGTTTCTATAAAACCCGGTCCCTTGCTACTGACGCATGTAAAAGAAAACTTATTCGTATTAATAATACACCCCTTAAGCCATCGAGAGAAATAAAAGTTGGAGAAGTCATTGAAATTAAACGGGGACCATTAAAAAGGACCATAAAAATGACCGCCCTTCTTATGAAGAGAGTCTCGGCCACTAAAGCCCAAGAATGCTATGAAGATCTCACCCCCCCAGATGAATATGAAAGTGCAAAAAGGGAAGCAAAGAGACCTAGACCTAGACCTGTAGGATCTTCATCTAAGGGAAGACCCTCCAAAAAACAAAGACGGGACTTGGAGGAATTTTTATTTAATGAAGGTTCAAATTCGTAATTTAACCCTACAGAAAATTCTTGTCTTATACTTTCTGTTCTTTCCAAATCAAGGCCTTCATAAAACGATGCATTTTTAACTTATCATAATTCCGTGTCAAACCGACTTCTCATTCCGTTCTTAAAAGCAAAGAAAAACCACTTGCCACAAACTTTGGGTAGGTTCATTACTTATAAGTGATGAAATTGATACTATTGCCTACCTTTGCTCTTGCAATTGCCTATAGTTTTTCTGCTTGCGTTAGTATTCCTTCGGTTCGCTCAAGTGATGCAGGGAAAACAGTTATGCTTCACTGGCTCAGCTCGGACGATGCCGGTCTTGTTCGAAACACTGGAAGCGACGGAAACCTTAGTTCCAGGGCAAATCTTTTTTCTGGGAAAGCGATCGAGACTTTTGAACAAAGTCCTACCAAATCCGTTTCTTCTTGGCAGGATGGAAAGAGACATGGAGAAACCGTTGAATTTTTTTACAACGGAAGAAAGAGGCGAGTAATCAACTATCAAAATGGAATCAAGGATGGAAAGGCAACAGAATATAGAATCACGGGGGAATTACTACGCGAAGAAAATTATGAGTCTGGTAAGTTAAGTGGTAACAAAAACGAATGGCACCCGAATGGACAAAAGATTTTGGAAGTTTCAATGCGTGATGGCACACCGCATGGAGAGGCACAGGAATGGTATCTGGACGGAACCCAAAAATCTTCCACTCTCTATCGACATGGACTCCGCGAGGGACCCGCCACCGAATGGTACCAGTCAGGACAAAGAAAGCTTGGGCTGTTTTATCAGAAAGATAAGCAACATGGCTTACGCACTATTTGGTACGAAAATGGTCAGCAAAGGTTGATCGCTCAATTTGAAGATGACAAAATGGAAGGGAACTCCAAAGGTTGGTTTCCCAATGGACAACAACAATTTGACTACAATTTCAGAAACAATCAAGAGCACGGTGTCTGCACAGAATGGGACTCCACTGGGAAAAAAGTTTCTGAACTCCGTTTTGTAGATGGTGCCCCCGTTCAGAATTTGCTAACGGGTCAGAGAATTGATTCTTCGGAAGTAGAAAATATTGCTTCTGAATCGGAAACCACTTCGGAAATAGAAGGTTCTGATCCTTCGTTGGAAGCACCAGAGCAAATCAAAGCTGAGGTGAAAGACGAAGAATTACCCCAAGCCCAAGTTGTAATTCCTACTACAAAAGAGCCCCTTGTCCCATCTCCTGCACCCACTCCATTACCCCCAGAGAATGTAGACTTGGTTCCCCCGCCGCCTCCTGCCTCCTTGCCTGTCCCACCAGTAGATAAGGCTCCAAATTCCACAGTTCCTGCACTCCCAAATGAAGCGTTTGTCCCTCCGTTGAACACTTCTCCGAAGGATGCGACGAAAGATTTTAACCCCTTTGATGCACCTCCTCCCCCACCTTTGCCACCTGCTCCACCTTCATCTCCTGCTCTTCCCGCTCCTCCTGAAGAAGCGGTTATTCCTCCTTTGCCCTCAAACCCACAACCAGAAACTCCAGAATTTAACCCTTTTGATGCCGCTCCACCTCCACCACCGCCTGCTCCACCAGTGGAAGCGGATATTCCTCCTTTACCCCCTGCCCGAACACCAGATACTCAAGAGTTTAATCCTTTTGACGCCGCTCCTGCACCAACTGAAAAGGAGGTAAAAGAAAATAATCCTTTTGATTTTACTCCACTTCCATCGGATGGAAGTGAAGAAAATACCGACCCCAATCAAACAAGTGTTCCACTTGAAAATGTTTTTAATTCTCCTCCGCCCCCTCAGGAGCCAGAATTTAATCCATTTGATTTGCCCCCACCCTCTGATCAATAACTTTATTTTGATCACTAAAAGAGTGGCAGCCCGGCAGGGATTCGAACCCCAACTAGAGGTACCAAAAACCTCTGTGCTACCATTACACCACCAGGCTACAAAGATTCATTATGAAAGGAGCATATTTAAAGTCAAGTGATATGGACTGAAGATTTTGATTTCATGGAAAAAACGAAGTACAAAAGAATCATTTTAAAAATCAGTGGAGAAATTTTAGGGAGCCGAGAAGAAGGCGAACCTATATACGCCCGCTCACTCGAAAAAATATGTGCTGAAATTAAAGCAGTTGCCGACATGGGGGTGGAAATTGGGCTGGTTGTGGGCGGTGGAAATATTTTTCGCGGTCTTCAAGGCAGTGAGAAAGGAATCGACCGCACCACCGGAGACTCAATGGGCATGCTAGCAACCGTAATTAATGGGCTTGCGATCATGGATCGCTTAGAAAAAATGGGGGCTGTAGTTCGGGTTCAAAGTGCAATACCTATGGACAAGCTTGCGGAACCGTACATTCAACGAAGAGCAACCCGGCATCTGGAACGGGGACGCATTGTAATTTTCGTCGCAGGCACGGGAAATCCTTATTTTTCGACTGATACCACTGCAGCCTTGAGGGCCAGTGAAATCTCCGCAGAAATCATTCTAAAGGCAACTAAAGTGGATGGAATTTATGACAAGGATCCTCACAAGTTTGATGATGCTACAAAATATGAATCGCTTACTTACATGGAATGTTTGGAAAAAAGACTTTCGGTTATGGACGCAACCGCCTTTTCTCTTTGCATGGACAATAAAATGCCTATTCTAGTCTTTGATTTAGAAAAACAAAATTCCATCCGAACAGCAGTGTCTGGAGAAACAATTGGTACCATTGTGAGCTAGATATCATGAGACCAAGCAAACGATAAAACTTAGAAAAATAAATTATGGAAACGGAACAAATCTTTGAAAAAATGAATCGTGTAATGTCTAAGTCTGTTGACCATGTGCTTCATGAATTTTCAACACTTCACACGGGTAAGGCAAACCCCTCAATGGTGGAAAATGTTTTGGTCGATGTATATGGCTCCAGTATGAAAATTCGGGATGTTGCTGCCATTACAACACCTGATGCTCGTACTGTCCAAATACAACCATGGGATAGGTCAACTGCAGCTCCTATCGAAAAAGCTTTGATTGATGCCAAGCTCGGAATTACCCCAATCGTTACCGGTGAACTTATTCGTATGCCGATTCCTGAGCTCAGTGGTGAACGTAGAGAAGAACTATGCAAAATGGCACAAGGCTATGCCGAGCAGGGTCGAATAGGTATAAGAGCATCAAGAAAAGACGCAATGGATGCACTGAAGGAAGCTCAAAAAGAGGGTCTCCCAGAAGATGATTACAAAAGATCCGAGAAAGAAGTTCAAAAGTGTACCGACGACTTTGTTTCCAAGATCAATGAAGCTCTTTCCGGAAAGGAATCGGACCTTCGTGCCATTTGATTTGGATGGCTCTTCTGGATCGATTTCATAAAATACTATTCCCTAGCAACTTCCGCGATTCGCTTCGTTTAAAAGATGAAACAAATCGTTCTTAAACTCGGCACTGGTATTTTGTCTGCAGGTGCAGGCGAGATTCACCACCGCCGACTCCATAACCTTGCCGAAGGGATTGTCAGCCTTCGGGAAGAAAATGTGGAAGTTATTGTAGTAAGTTCTGGAGCAGTGGGGCTAGGAATGGGGAAACTGGGTCTTTCTTCCAGACCCAATGACCTCTCCATCCTACGAGCATGTGCATCAATCGGGCAATGCTTACTAATGAATGCTTGGTCTGAGGCTCTTAATAAAGTAGATCTTATGCCAGCTCAGGTTTTACTTACGAGGGATGATTTTAACCAAAGAAGCCGATCTAAGAAAGTGAAGGAAACCCTTGAGGCTTTGCTAGGTCACAAGGTGGTACCGATCATAAATGAAAATGATTCGGTCAGTGACGAGGAAATTAAGTTTGGTGACAATGATGTTTTATCCGCCTTACTCGCATCCCTTGGTGGGGCAGAAATGCTGGTTATTCTTTCTACGGCAATGGGACTTATGACTCACCATCAAGCAGGAAACCTTATTCCGTTTATTGCGGAAATCACACCAGCTGTTGAGCAAATGGCAGAGGGCACTAAAAGCCAGACTGCAGTCGGGGGAATGGTTACCAAAATTGAAGCCGCCAAAATTGCCACTAAATCAGGTTGTGCAGTATTTATAGGCAGTGGGGAACAGCCCGCAGACTTAACTCAAATCTTTAAGGGTAAGGCAGTTGGAACCTTTTTTGCACCTGCAGGTCTTGCACTGAAAGACCGAAAGAAATGGCTCGCTTTCTTTCCCAAGGCAAAAGGACATCTCATTGTGGATGCTGGTGCCAGTGAGGCTATCCTTAATCAAGGAAGTAGTCTGCTTGCAAGTGGCCTGCACTCCGTAGAGGGAACTTTCGAGAAGTCAGATGTAATTTCCATTGCCACTCAAGATGGCAAAGTCTTTGCCCAGGGCATTACTAGGTTCAACTCCGCTGAACTCGATCAAATCAAAGGTTTAGGACAAGATGAAATCCTAAAAATCTTCCCTGGAAGGAATCGTCCGGAAGTTGTTCATCGTGATCATTTGGCTCCCATCTTTACCAAAAGTATTTGAATAACCTTGCTCGAATCCGCAAATTAAGTTGATACCTATTCGACGTGTACGATTACGAAGATGAGGAAGAGGATATTTTTGGCACCCCACCGGCGGTTTCAAGTTCGGTGCCAAGTATCGATTTTGAGAAAGAATTAAATCAAGATCAATTTAGTGCTGTCACTGCACCGGATTGCCCTGCTTTGGTTTTAGCAGGTGCTGGATCGGGAAAGACTCGAACCTTAACATATCGCGTCGCCTACTTACTATCCAAAGGAGTAAGTCCGGAAGCGATCTTGCTTTTAACTTTCACCAACAAAGCATCCAAACAAATGCTTAGCCGAGTGGAAGAATTGACTGGAATTGCAAGCCAACGCTTTCTCGGCGGCACTTTCCATCATGTTGGAGGACAAGTTCTACGCCTCTTTGGGGATTCCATAAGTTTGCCAAGAAACTTTACTATTTTAGACGATGGTGATTCTGATTCCTTACTTAATGAAATCATCAGGGACTTGGATCCCGATTTTTTTAAAACCAAGGAAAACCCCAAAGCCAAGCCAATTAAGGGAATCATTAGTTTCGCAAGAAATATCATGACGGATGTAAATCAAGTGGCAAAAGGACGGTACCCGGGTAACGCGGATCTTCTTTCTAAGATCGAAAATTTCGCTAGTTTTTACCAAAAAATCAAACTACAGAGGGGACTGGCAGATTATGATGATTTATTAGTATACTGGCTAGAAATCCTTGAGAATAATGACGAGGCTGCCACCTATTATCAAAATCGATTTTCTCATGTATTGGTCGACGAATATCAGGATGTAAATTGTTTACAGGCAAAGATTGTAGATAAGATTGCCTATAAACATCAAATCATGGCAGTCGGGGACGATGCACAATGTATTTACACTTGGCGAGGTGCAGACTTAGATCAAATCCTAAGCTTTCCAGACAGGCATCCGGGAACCAAAATTTTCAAAATTGAAACAAATTATCGGAGCTCTCCTGAAATTTTGAAGCTTGCCAACGATATCCTCAAAAGCCGAGCCACGGAAGGTAGTTTTTCCAAAGAGCTAAAGCCCTCAAGGCCCCATCAGGACCTACCTCTGGTTGTTCCTACAATGGATGCCTACCAACAAGCTGATTTTGTGCTGTCAAAAGTGCAATCCCTCTATGACTCCGGAGTTCATTACGACGATATTGCTATTCTCTACCGAGCTCATTTTCATGCCATGGAACTACAAGTGGAGCTCTCGAGAAGAGGCGTTCCGTTTGTGATTACCAGTGGAATGAGGTTTTTTGAACAGGCTCATGTGAAAGATCTCGTGGCTCAACTTCGATTCGTTGCCAACCCCAAAGATCTTACCGCTTTCTTTCGATTTGCTTGCTTGTTACCCAAGGTGGGGGAAAAGACGGCTGCCAAGATTATTGGTATTGCCGAAAAGTATACCCTTTCTGGTCAGTGCTCACTGATCGAGGCACTAGAATCGAAAGAAGTTTGGGCAAAGGTACCCAAAGATGCGAAAGAAGATTGGAAAGAACTGGTAGAAACTTTGAAAAATATCGCCATTCTTACTGCCACCGCTTCCCCGGCTCAAGTAGTAGAAGGTGCAATCGGAGGCTGGTATCAAGATTACCTCAGATCTACCTATGAGAATTGGCCAAGAAGAGAAGAGGATCTGGAAAGTTTGATTGATTTTGCCACCAAATACGAGAACCTAGCCGAAATGCTCTCCCAACTTGTGCTCTTAAGTTCGGAATCAGGAGATCGAGTGGTTCGACAGGGGGAACATTGCCTCCGGCTTTCAACCATTCATCAATCCAAAGGTCTTGAATATCAACATGTATTTGTGATCGGATTATCTGATGGTCTTTTCCCAAGTAAGCGAGCAATTGATGGGGAAAGCGACATGGAAGAGGAAAAGAGACTTTTTTATGTTGCCACAACCCGGGCGGAAAAGTCGCTACACCTAGTATTTCCCATGCTTTCCAATCAAAAAGGAAGCCCGGTCAGACTTATGCAAAGTAGATTCCTAAAGGATATTGATGATTCCCGGTATGATTTATTAAATGTCCATACATCCTTTGGCCCAGGGAGAGCATCAAACCGAGGCTGGAATCAATACGGTTCAAAAAATACTTATGGCGGGGGTTATCTTGGCCGTTCGTATTGAGCCCCTTACTCCTCCAACGCAATCAATAAAGCCCTCCAAGGGAGTGATGCACAGTCAAACCTTTCGGGGAAGCGACGGATCGATTCATATACACAAAGATCACCTGGTAAGGAATCATCGGTTGAATCCATCAAGTAAAGAATTATTCGTTGGGCCAATATGTTGGCATCTGCCGTATTCATCCCTTGAATTTCGATAGCCAATAATGAAGCCGCCGCAGTAGCTAAGGCCGAGCCCTGTAAATGATAACCCACTTTGGCAATCACCCCGCTAACCACAAGCAACTGAATATCACATTGGTTGCCTGTTTTTTCACTTTGAAAGAAGCCCTGGCAAGAAAAATCCTCAAGCTTTTGATTGCAATGAGGGTTTTGGGCATGCAACTCAATGATTTCTCGGTGTAATGAATTCTCCGTCACTCAAAATTGATTTTTCCACATCATTGATTCCATTGGCTTCGGTGTGCGTTGGTTATATTTAGCAGAAGATTTTGACTGATAATCAACTTCCACCTCACCTTCTACTTTAAAATAAATCAACTGGCCGATCGGCATAGCTGCATATACCCGAACTGGTTGAGAAACCGAAATCTCCAAAGTCCAATGGTTACAAAATCCCACATCTCCCTTCCCCGCAGTCGCATGTATATCAATGCCCAGTCGACCTACGCTAGATTTCCCCTCAAGAAAGGGAACAAAACTTCGGGTCTCAGTATACTCCAGTGTTGAACCAAGATATGTCTTACCTGGTTGCAACACGATTCCATCATCTGCAATTTCAAAATGTTCCACTTGGTTATGCTTTTTAGCGTCGATCACATCATCGATGTAGCAGGCAAGGTATTTGGATAAATGGACATCATAACTGTTCGTTCCCAAACAATTTCGGTCAAAGGGCTCAACCAAAATATCTCCCTCTTTTATTGCCTTTAATATCGCCAAGTCAGTTAGTATCATTCGTAGAAAATTTTAAAAAACTAAGAAATCAAAGATGAATTCAAAGCAATAGTTCACAAGAATTTATTGACGCGAATGTACCATATTCAACTATCCAAAATAATACTCTCGCATAAGCATCTCAGAGATTTTTCTCCGTGATGCTAAAGTCTAGATTATGCGAATGGACGATACACTCCAGGTGCAGGAACTGGATACTCTCCATTTTCGCCTGGCACCACAGGTGGTGTGGAGCTAAAGGTGTAATCATCAATTCCGGGGGCATAATCCCGTCCTTTTTCCATCAATTCCTCTGCTTCAATTTCTTTTCCGGAATAACAAGCTTCACGCCCAAGGATTGCGGTAAATGTACTCATCGCCCCATATTCTGCTTCGTTATACGGCTCTCCTTTATGAAGAGCCTCGATTAAGTCTTTCTGCTCTTGATAATGCCCTCCCCCGGCTCCACGAATACGAATCGCATCCCCTTCAAAAGGCTCGATAAATCGGGCAACGGAACAAGTTCCTTTAGAGCCATGAGCATATTCTGCAACATGCGACCAACCACCTTTAAGATGGCGACCTTGGCTAAACATCTTGGTTCCGTCCGGAAAAGTGTATTCCACTGCTGTATGATCGAAAATTTGGGATAAAGTACGGTCTCCGCCCATGCGCATTTCACTTCCACCCATTCCGTTTGCTTTAACTGGATACATCCCTTTGATCCAACAACCCACATCTAGGTTATGAATGTGCTGCTCACAAATTTGATCCCCGGACGCCCAAGTAAAGTGATACCAATTGTTTACTTGGTATTCCATCTCAGTCATTCCCTCCTGTTTAGCACGATGCCAAATTGAATTCCCATTCCAATAAACTCTCAAAAGGTTAATGTCTCCAATAATTCCATCTTGGAGCTGCTTTACGCAATCCGTGAAACGTTCTTCGTGGCGACGCTGTAAGCCGATCCCCACAGAAAGACCTTTTTCTTTTGCCAATTTAGCGGACTCCAAAACTCGTTTCACACCGGCGACATCACTCGCTACCGGTTTTTCCATGAAAACTTTCTTTCCTTGATTAATCGCATATTCAAACTGTTGAGGCTTAAAGCCTGGAGGAGTTGCAATGACTACCATGTCAACATCCTCATTGATTGCCTGCTTGTATCCATCTAGACCGCCGAAAATTCTACCTTCCACATCCACACGATCATCTCCATACTTTTTCTTAAAAGCATCTAATTTGGTGGTCGCTTTTTCAGGGAAAGCTTCTGCAACTGCAACCAGTTTTGTGTTACAACGAATTCCTTTTTGACTTTCCAGATCCTTCGGTGCGTCTAAAATCTGCCCGATAGCACCGGTTCCACGACCTCCAAGTCCGATCGCAGCAACTCGGATAGTGTCACTCTGCAAGGCTTCGCCTTTGGCTACATAAGGTAAACTAGCTGCGACTCCGGCAAGTGCGCTTGATCCAATAAATTTTCTACGAGATAGTTGTTCAGGTTCTTTCATTTAATATTTTTTGTGGGTTGAGAGTTTCAAGGGTTAAAATCGGTTAATTATATCTTTTGTGGTATTGACTTGGATGGACCTTTAAGATCCATCAGAGTCCATTGTATACCATCGAGAAAATGTTGCAACATGAAGGGTGTCCACCAAGTTGCTTTATTATGTCCGAAGTTGGAGTAAAAAATTCTTCCTTTTCCATAGGAACGAACCCAGGAAACAGGATAATCATTTGTTTTTGAATTCCCTTTCTTATCGGTTTTTAAGGAATCCAATCCAATCAGGATACGTAGTTTAGACCGGTCATATCCTTTGTATTGATAAATTTCGTCCGAAAAACTAAATTCTGATTCGGTGAAAGCCCTGTTAATTGGATGCTTCTTATCTTCCACAAAGAAAGGCCAGGTTCCACCTGCACCCCATGGGTGACCAGCAAAACATCCTCCAATCATTTCGGTGTATTCAGGCCAATTAGGCAAACCTCCATCTGATGCCGAATGAAAACCGACAAAAGCCTTGCCATCTTGTATGAAATTAAGAATTGCCTTTCGCTGGGAATCTTCAGCGAAAGCCTTCTGGATATGAGTGCAATTGTTGAAAATGATCAGATCATATTTAGCCAAGCCTTTCTTGGTGAACTCCTCGGTTTTTATTGTGAAAGTGGCATCAAATACCCCAGTTTTTTCGGCCATTATTCTGAGTGCTTTCGCTCCTGTAGGTATCGAGGAGTGCTTGAAGCCGCTAGCATGGGAATAGATTAGGGCCTTGTGTAATTTGGCAGGTTTAACCGTTGTTTTTTTTGGCATAGCTTCCCAAATCTTATTTTCTTCTTCGTTGAAGGGGAACAGGAGAGGTAAAGCCAAGGAGAACTGAAAGGTAAAAATTAAAAAGAGGATTTTCATCAGCTTTGTAAAAATGATCAGTAAAAGAACTGGGTTGCAAGGAAGATGTAAAGCAGGAATTGGAAAAATATTTGGAAGCTAAGCTGCATTCTTTATTTGCACTCCGGGCACAAACCAAAGGCTTCCATTATATGACTAATCTCAACAAATCCATATCCGGTGGCAACTTCTTCAAGCTCCTTAGCCATACATAGATCAACTCTTTCGGTTTTTCCGCAGCCTCTACAAGTAAGATGGTGATGATGGTCATGGCTGTGCCCGAGGCAATAAACCTTGGTTCCATTCTCGCGAACCCCTCTTTGAACGACATCTATCTTTTCAAACTGCTCCAAGCACCGATACGCCGTGACTAAGTCACAAGATTTGTCAGGTAATAGAGCATAAGTCTCTTCTGCTGATATTGGAGAGTCCGATCTGGCCAAGACTTCCAGTATAGCCTTGCGTTGCTCAGTAACACGCAATCCTTTTCCCCGAAGGAAGGCAATTGCACTATCTACAAGTTGAGTCATTTATTCCATATTCTTAATTGCTGGTCTATTGATCAATAAAGAAAGTAGACATTATTGAATATAATGCTCCTTTTTTGTTTTTCAGGTTGAATGGTTTACCCGCAGGAATTACCAGTATGTCATGAATCGAATTTTTTGCCTTTATCCTTTTATCGCTTGTTTTTTGAGTATTCAGTTTAACATACAAGCAAGAGACAACCTAATTGAAACTTATAAAACCCAGAGCTTAAAAACAGAAAACAAAAGGCCATTTCATTATCGCACATCCTCGCCCGACAAAATGGATCCAGGCAAGAGGTATCCCCTGCTTGTATTTTTCCATGGGGCTGGAGGAAGAGGCGAAGACAACCAAAGACAACTAGTTGACGCCGGTGGAATCGAAGCATTTGAAGACCAGGAAGTGCGTACTAAAAGAAAATCCCATATATTCGCGGGCCAGGTTCCCAAAGGGGAGAGATGGGTTAATACAGGCTGGAATCTGCTTGGCCACAGTATGCCCAAAATTTCTGATTCCATGGAGATGGCTCTAGAAGCAGTTGATACTTATATTCAAAATCCGCAAAACCAAGTGGACCTAAAACGAATTTACGCAATGGGACTATCCATGGGCGGATATGGCACTTGGGACGCAATTCAACGCCGCCCTAACTTTTTTGCCGCTGCCGTTCCCATTTGTGGTGGGGGGGATAAGAAACTAGCAAAAAAAATTGCCCACCTTCCGATTTGGGCTTGGCACGGAGATAGTGATACGGTGATTAAACCAATTCGATCCAGAGATATGATCCAGGCGATCCGAAAAGCGGGAGGCTCTCCAAAATATACTGAAATTAAGGATCGTGGCCACAACTCATGGGTCGATGTTTGGAATTCAAATGAACTTTGGGATTGGCTTTATTCTCAAAGCAGAAAGTAACACTCTTTTAGAAACTAAATTGCCGGGCACAAAAGGAATCGAATTAGAGTCTTTTAATGCTCAAATTGGCTTTCAAAAATATCTCAAACCTTTGATTACTAAAAGAAAAATAGGTACTTCTTTTTCTAATCGCAAAAAATAATTTTGATGAAATTTTTCAATATAGTTCCTCTGGTTACAGGCTTCCATTTTCTAACATTCCTTTTATTTTCGGCACCTAAAACCAAGCCAAATATATTACTCTTTATGGCAGATGACATGGGCTTGGGGGATACTAGTGCCTACCTTGATGTAAGCCTCATAAAGGGATCCAAACCCATCACTAAAACTCTTAAAACTCCGAACATTGAAAATTTTGCCAAGCAAAGTATGATTTTTACGGATGCTCACGCTCCTGCTTCCATGTGCAGTTCAACGCGCTACTCTTTACTCACCGGAAGACTATCTCATCGTTCTTACCTCAAAGGCCAAGGTTGGCTCCCTCACGGCCCGAATCGGCCCATGATTCAACATGGTATTACCACCCTACCCGAAATGCTTCAACGAAACGGGTATTTTACCGCTGCAATCGGAAAGTATCATGTCGGGATGGATTTTGACGATGGTTATGGAAAACCTGCTAACGAATTTGATTACAAAGATGTTGATTTCACAAAACCCCTACTCGATGGACCAACTCACCATGGGTTCAATAAATTCTTTGGTGTTCCGGGAAATACAGAAGATTCATTGGACACCGAGCCTAGAATTTACATTCGTGATAACAAATGGTCTTTCACTGACCGTTCAAAAATATATTGGACAGGGATGAAACACAGAGAAGGTCAGATTCTGAGCGGACCCGATTGGGATTTAGCCCAACTCGGGCCCGATTTCCTCAAGGAAGGTCTTCAGTTTATTCAAATGGCATCACAGAAAAAGAACCCGTTTTTTTTATATTATGCTCCCACCGCAAACCACTTTCAGAGAAACCTAAACGGGGACTATGCAGTTCCAGCGTTCTTACATGGAGAGCCTATTAGGGGTGCGAGCAAATACACGGATGGCCAGGAAGGTGGAGAACGGGAAGACATGGTCCTAGAAAATGATGTCGCTTTTGGTGCCTTAATTCAAAAGCTTAAGGAAACTGAAGATCCAAGAAGACCAGGGAATAAGCTCATTGAAAATACCCTTATTATCTTCACAAGTGATAACGGGCCCAATGTCGGCGATAATGAAGGTATCAATCAAGAAAGTGGAAACCTAAGGGGAAAGAAAGCAAAACTCTGGGAAGGTGGCCACCGCGTCCCCTTCGTACTTTATTGGAATGGGATTTTTGAGAACGGACAAATCAACCCGAATTTACTTTCTCTCACCGACCTATTTTCTTCCTTCGCAAGAATTGTAGGAGATGACCTTCAACCTGCCGAGGCCCAAGATAGTTTAGACTGCTTAGACTATTGGAAAGATCCTGCAAAAACTGATCAGAGAGCCCGCTATTTTTTCTGTCATCTCGGTCCTCCCTACGAAAATGATGGGGTTGCAATTCGGAAGATGTCGAAAAAAGTAATTATTAAAGGTGGTCTAGCTCAACCTTGGACAAAAAAGGGTTCTCTGGGATCAGCTCAATCAATTGTCTCTTATGACTTGGAGAAAGACCCCTATGAAAAAGAAAGTTTTTCTGCATCAAAATCATTTACAGTTTCTCTGGTAGATCGACTTTTACAAATTCATAACCAGGGTTACTCTAGGGATCTTCGCCTCCCCAATAGTCAAAATCTAATCCTTGATGATGGCTGGCATAATTTGAGAAATGACCTAAGCGGCTTCATCGGTTTTGAATTCAAATTACTCGAAGACGAAATCGTTACTCATTTAGGAATGTGGGATGACCACGATCGGGAATTTCCGATCCGTTCCGCACGTGGATTACCCACAGAACAAGAATCCGACCAACCGAGTTTTTTAGGTAAACGAACTAGGTCAATCCAAAGTCAACATTACATTATATTATGGGAAATTAAAGATTCTGCCCCGAAAGAAAGAATCAGATTAGAAATTGGACCGACGAACCAAGGAATACTAGAAGGCGAATTTAGATATGTTCCCTTGCCAAAACCTGTTCCTTTTTCAGGAGGTACTCATTTCATTCTCTCTATGTCCACAACGACAGGCGATGGGGATCATTTTCATGACGATGTCTCATTCGATGGACTCTCACCCTTGGTTAACCCCAAAGTAAAAATCATTCGAAGTTTAACCTTTAAAGATTCCCGTCCAATCAGGGTACAGGCTATTCCTTCCTTTGCCGACCTTTCTTTAAACTACTCATCGCATCGATTGCCGGTTGGACCAACTTTGAAATTTAAATAGTTCAAGGTTCCCCAAAGAATGCTTTTTGATGTATCCAATGTGATTGATATGTGATAATTTAATCTATTACTTTTTACTCTATGAATATTTTCTCTTTTACCTCAATTGGGTGTGTTTTCATGTTTTCGGGCGTACATCTGGTTGCATCCATTAAGCCAGTGCCATTCCACAAGGTGGAAATGACAAGTGACTTCTGGAGGCCACGCTTAATCACTCAAAGAAAAGTTCTCGTACCCTTTGCCTTTGAAAAGACCGAGCCTGGGGTCGCTCACTTGCAGGCTGCCGCTGATTATCTAGCTGGAAAGAAAGTGGAGGGCCACCGACCCCATAGGTTTATTGATTCTGACCTTTATAAAGTAATGGAGGGTGCTGCCTACTTGGCTCAATTGCAGGATGACCCTGAACTCGAGTCTCAATTCGATCGTATCGTAGATGTGATTGCTGCTGCACAAGAACCAGATGGTTATCTCTATCCTTCTCACACTACCAAGGTTGGATCCGATAAAAATATGATGGGAAACAAACCCTACACCTTTGTGGTGCACAGCCACGAACTTTACAATATGGGCCACCTGTATGAAGCTGCGATTGCTTACTTTCAAGCGACGGGAAAGGACAAACTTTTAAAGGTGGCTGAAAAAAATGCTCTTCATGTGAACCGAGTCTTTTTTGAAGGTGACCCAAATTACAATGACGGAAAACCGATTTTACAAGCTCCCGGTCATCAGGAAATGGAATTGGCATTGGTCAAATTATCCAATGTTACCGGCAATAAGCTTTACATTGAAATGGCGGAAAAATTTCTCGAAATTCGCGGTAAAACTTATGTTCCCAACGGAGAAGGCGTAATGTCACCTACTTACGCCCAGCAACATGCACCGCTTGAAAATCAAAGTGAAGCAGTCGGCCATGCGGTTCGGGCAACTTACTTGTACGCGGCAATGGCCGATATCGCCGCGTTAAGACAAAAGAATTCGTACACTGAGGCACTCCATAGGATTTGGGCAAATATAACCAATACCCGGATGCACATAACCGGTGGCTTGGGTGCCGTTCATGGGATTGAAGGTTTCGGCCCCAAATACCTTTTGCCAAATGCCGATGCTTTCAATGAAACTTGTGCCGCGGTGGGTAATGTACTTTTCAACTTCAGAATGTTTTTGGTTCATCAAGACGCGAAATATCTAGATGTGGCTGAAGTTTCTCTGCTCAACAATGTCTTGGCGGCAGTCAACCTTGAAGGGAACCGATTTTTTTATGTTAATCCACTTGAGGCCGATGGAAAGTATCCATTCAACCATGGTACTGCGGGTAGGGCACCATGGTTTGGAACCGCATGCTGTCCGAGTAACATGGCTCGGCTCTTACCGCAGGTTCAAGGAATGACCTATGCCCATAATGATAAAAATCTTTATTTTGCGATGTATGCAGAAACTTTCACGAATCTAAATATAGCTGGTACAGGTTTATCGATCAAACAAACGACGGATTATCCGAACAACGGGAAGGTCAAGATTTCTCTTGATCCTGAAAAACCAACAACCTTCACCGCCCATCTTCGGATTCCAACTTGGACAGGCAATCAATTTGTTCCCGGAAAACTTTATAAATATGTCAATCAATCCAACGAAGATTGGTCTATCTCTGTAAACGGTGCTAAGACCGAAGCAAAAATCGAAAAGGGATTTGCGACCATTGAACGCACCTGGAAAAAAGGGGATCAAATTGTTCTCGATCTGCCCATGCCTTTACAGATGAATGAATGTGACAACCGGGTTGAGGAAAATCAAAACCGTCTCGCATTTACCCGTGGACCATTTGTTTTATGTGCTGAAGAAGTGGACAATGAAGGGGCCACACAGCGATTCTTCCTCAAAAAGAATAAGGTGGCTAAAAAATATAAGCTATCCAGCGTTCAACTTGCAAGTGGTTCCTTCTCGCAAGTTAAAACCAAGGCCAATGCAGTCGATGCACTCGGCAAGGAAGAGGATAGGAGTCTTTCCCTGATTCCCTATTATGCCTGGAATAATCGAAAGCCAGGATCCATGACCATCTGGTTCCCTACAACACCAAAGCTCGCTGTATTTGATCCTCATAAACTTCCCAAGAAGAGTGTTTTTTCAAGTATTGAGGCGTCCCACACTTCCGAGTTGGACACAGCCAGTGCGGTTGGGGATGGGAAAGAACCAAAATGGTCGAGTGGAAAAAGCGTTCCACGTTGGACCAGTCGTCCTCAACTTGGGAAAGCACAATGGATCGAAGGACAATTTTCAGAAACTAGAAAAGTTCGGGATATCGGAGTCTATTGGATGCAAGACCAACAG
>CESW01015636.1_pt1 | contig 24401 bp, 14 predicted proteins | sample 531171 | NCBI WGS metagenome assembly CESW01 (sample SAMEA2621859, study PRJEB7988) | marine metagenome | biome: marine biome (ENVO:00000447); feature: surface water layer (ENVO:00002042); material: "saline water (ENVO:00002010), including plankton (ENVO:xxxxxxxx)" | depth 5 m
CACAGCTGCTAGTGTTGTCACTAAAGCAAGAAGCAGCAGAGATCTAACCTCATCTCTACTTCTTGAAGATTTGCTATACCAAAATGCTCCATCCACAGCAACAGCTAGGATAATCGGGAATGCAACAGCATCGATAATCGATATTGGGATTTGGAATAACGAAAATATGCCAATCTCAGCAGCGATTACCAAGCCAACACTGCCCAAAGTAACTGCACAGACTTTCAGATCACGTATTATCACATACATGACTAGGATAAGAATGAAGCCGGAAGGAATTACCACAGAAACCAAATCATTTTCAGCAATATTTTTTGATTTTTGGAAGAGCATATTCACTCCAACTGCCTCAATATCAAACTCAGTATTTTCACTAACTTTCTCAGCCCATAAATTCAATTTATTCCAATCGGTTTCAGCACCATCTGGATTGGTTCTATCAAGCCATACAAGCCAAATAATTTCGTTTGAATCAGGAGGTGCTAACTCACTAGCACCTGGAAAGGCGGGGCATGCGATGTGGAATTCTGAATTTTTTGGTAGTAGTAACATGGTGTTTTTGAAAGCATTCGCTTCCTCAATAGTAGCGTTCTCTCCACACCATCCTCCTTCAATAACTGGGTTAAGCAAATCTCCCCATTTTGATGCATTTTCTACACTCCTATTTCTAGACTCAAACGCATCGGACCAATATGAAAAAGGGGTTTTTACTCTATCTACACGGACATCGTCATAATCCCATGAAGTTGAGTCATTACTACCATCCATAAGCTCTCTTTCTAAGTTTAATAGGTTTGAAAAAATTTCAAAATCACTAGAGACTGATCGGTCCTCATCGTGTTTTATTTTCAGTATGAGTTGGCTGGTTTTATTTCCGACTAAACCTTCTTCCTGGATTTTCTCTTTAGCAGGATCTACAAAGACAGCATCAGTGTTTAACACTAGATCAACAGGCATAATTATGGAAATTAGCGCAAAGAAAACAAATGACATTGTGATGCCAATTTTCACTTTCCTAGTTTCCATAGCATTACCTCAAAAAAGGTTTTGAGATTTTAGTTATTGACTACTTCCACTCATTCCATCTGCCGGTTTCAGCGTCCTTCCACCACCAGTTTCCACTTCCCTGCGGATATTCGGATACCTCGTAGCCATCCTGCATTGTTCCTGCATGGTTTGGAGGAGGGCTTGAGGGAGCTGCTGCTGCGAAACCTACTGGTTCGGTTTTATACACTTCTTGGTTGAAAAGAGCGTCTTCTTGATACCAATCATCCTCGTTACTGGAACCCCTTCTAACGAACATTGCTGCGCCTGCGATAAGCAACACAATAATTCCAATTAGGGCTCCGATAGTTAATGTATTCATTCCAAGTATTTTGTTTTCAGAGGAATCGGATGTGCTTGCTCCCTCGGAGTCCTCATCATCTGATAATACACATGAGTTATCGTCTTCTGTAGCCTGTGGGTCGTAATTGGAAGCGTCTGAGTCAGTGCATCCAAGAATCTCATCACTGTCGCTTACGCCATCATTGTCCAAGTCATCGTTTGGTCCATCCCCTACGTTGTTAGATTCATCTGTGCAACCATCTGCATCAACTGAGTCTCCTTGAGGTGTTTCGGGACACAAATCGTAGATGTCATCTACTCCATCATTGTCATCATCAAAGTCCAATGTGTCGGTAATTCCATCACCGTCACTATCCGTTGTCTCTTCTATTTCACTACCATCCTGAGTTAGTGTAATTGTAAATTCTATTGGATTGTACATTCCTCCAGATGCTCGAATTAGGTAAGTCCCTTCATCTAAGACAAATGCAGTTTGGCCACTATCATCTGTTAGCGAACTGCCGATTGTGAACCCTTCCTCTATGACTACAACCGATAGTTGATCCACTGGTATCTGAGTACCTTCCTCAACTATTGTTAACAGAAGTGTATCACCTGCTGATGGGTTCTGTGGCAGATATTCGATTGTTAAATTCTTCATTACTAGAGGCTCTGGATTTGGTTCAGCTATTTGTGAACCAATAGCAGCACGGATAGTCGCTGACTCACCAGTGCCTTGTTGAACTAAAGCTATTACTGTGTAGTTGCTTGTTGGAGATGCCAAATGTGGCAATGTTAAATCTGCGCTACTGCCAAGACCCCAGGCAATAGAGTTTACATCTCTAAAGAATTCATCAAATAGGTCGAAAGCGTCCTCTTGGTTGATATCTTGACCACCTTCGCAGTTATTATCGTCTCTGTATTCACCTGGACTAACTTCTAGCACAAACTCCGAGTTGAGGTCGGTTCCTGTGTGTAGATCATAGTCTCCTTCGCTTACTTTGAACTGGGCTCTCATATATTGGGAACCTGGATACTCCTCACTCCAACCATACTCAGAGTCAATTTCATTTCCATCGGAATCCATTAATTGAACATTTGTTGTGTCGATAATCTCGCTCATCACTAAGAATTCATTGTTGTAATCCTTTCTTAGCTTAATCTCTAAGTCGAGATTTGCAGTCATCCAATCCTCATTGGAGTTATACTCAACATACTCACAAACACTCGAAGACCTTCGATCCTCGGCAACCCATCCCACATCTTCCCGTATTCCTTCGTAGATTAGGGAGGTGAATGATGCAAAGTCGATACTAGCGGGATCAAATCCTAATTTTGGAACTGCGATTGCAAATATTCGACTTGCTTCTCCATCGTCTGAATTCAGAGCAATATTTGTTGTCTGGCCCGGTCCTAATGCTCCCATCATGTCAAGTTGACCTGGGTCACTCAGAACAATGCCAATGTGTATTGCTTCAGCCATAATCTCGTCGTTTGGATTTATGATAGCCATTCCCATCAATGACATTGGGGCATCAAATCTTACTTCCTGATTCCTCGAAGTATCATCGCTTTGGAATTCAAGAGTAAAAATTTGTTCTTCAGTAAAACTGTCCCAGTCAATGTCTGGGAATGGGACAGAAAGTTCCAATGGTGCAATACCAATTGTTGCATTGAAATTATCGTAGGATACATCGTTAGGGGTAATTGTGACTGTATTCAGTCCGTTGTTATCAGATTCTGCTATGTAAACAGGTAATCCTGCAAATGTTGTTACCTGTTCCAAACCGGTAACTGACATTCCTCCATTGGTGATATAAGCAAAATTCAGGCCAATTCCTGTCTTAATATCCCCGTTATCAAGAGTGCCCTTAGATTGAACAATTGAGATGTAGATTCCTGGGTGATTTGGTTCGAAAGTTATGGATGCTATACCATCTTCGTCAACATCCATGATTTGCTCTGTAATTACCTCAAATGGCCCGTTTGTGATAAAATTGTCAATTATTTGAGGCGATGGTGTGCTTTGACTTTCACTTTCGAGTCTGCAATCGCTACCTTCTTTCCAACTTGTCCAGTAACCACCTTCTTCACTATCAGATTCTTCTACCCAGAAGCCTGAGTCAGTATCATACCTTAGGTAGTCTGTATGGGTTGTTGCAAATTCGTCTTCAAACTCCACTGAAATGTAGTATTCTCCAGAATTTTCGTAGTAATGATTATTCCATCCACTCGGGTTATCATCTGAATTGTCAACATTGTAATCAGTTGATGTGCCATCTCCCCACGAAACGCTGACGCTTTCTAAGTTAGGCTTGTAATAATCGTAATAATCACCCTCATCATTATCAGTTCCAAAGGAATTGTAATCGTAGCCAATATCTACTGATTGTCCGTTTGAGTTGCCAGTGCTTCTAGCACAACCCAGACTACCGGGGAGCGGCATTTGGATTAACTCATTGAAGTCAATTCCCTCGGATGTAGTTCCAGAAATTACCAAATCTACTAATCCTCGCTCACTTGGAAGGTAAGAACTTGCATCCCAATTAGCACCACTCGATTCTAGTTGTATACTTTCGAAGTAATATGATTGAGGGTGGTTTCTTCGATAATCATCATTATTGTATTCTCCCATAGGCATAATCTCTATTGTCATATCACCATCTAGGTCCTCGCCAGTGTAGGTTCCTTGGATTGTGTTGGGGTAGGAGGTTGAAACATCATGCTCTCCTTCGGGTTGTAGCGACTCGACGGCGGATTGTCCTAATTGTGGAGATACACGCAGAATTGCAATATCTGCTTCAGCATCTGAAATTATTCCCGCTGAATCATATGTTTGTGACGTAACTGTGTAGGGTTGTCCAACCTGAGCGGTTTCTGATTGATCGACCAATACCCCTATGGCAGAGACCATGAAAATTTCATCATTATTTTCAATAACCATAGATTCTAACATAGACGGCCTCAAGCCTCTCTCAATCTCAAGTTCAGCTCTAGATATATCGCAACTCGTGTAATCTTCGAGCGGCTGAGATAGTGTCCAAGTTGTAGGTTCAAGTTCCGGTGCTAGTAAAAGTCCGACATACTGGTTGCTCCACTGACTACTCTTTGTTAATGGAGTTGTGACTTGGTAACCCCTTTCGTTTGTCATTGTGATGCTGAATACGGTTTCCTCAGTAATGGAACTTGTATGGCCTTCACATTCATATGATTCATCAAACCTTAGTTCAACTCCAACCTCCAATAGATGCGGATCATATTCTGTCGTCATCATTGGGAATAGGTCGTCAAAGATTACCGATGTAGGTCCGGAGTCTGAATCAGATTCGCCCTCTTCATCCCCTTCATCCTCTTCCTCGTCATCATAATTTGGCCACTCAACATCAATGTCTGACCTTGATGCGTTATTCATCCACGACCCGAATTCCTGAAGTACTTCCCCTGTGCTTTCCCAAACAGGGTTTTCAGTTGAATCTATGACAATTTGTAAAATGTCTTCAGGCAGTGTATTGAAATCATCGAATGCATCGTTGACATAAGGAGCATCACTTTGCATTCTAGCAGTCCATGTTCGCCCTTCTGATGTGTCCAGTAAATACTCATATTGCCAGCGAATAGAGTCGGGAATATCATCACCATCGAAATCTTGGATGTCAGTTTCTCCGTTTATTTCTCCCGCCATTTCAACAAATCTTAAAACGAATTTTTGGAATGGGGTCATATTTTCAAATTCTCCTTCAATCAATGGTTCTGCCCATGCAGTTAGACCGTTCGCTATGTCCTCAGGGTGATTTGAAACAGCAAGTAGAGCGATATTTCTCATCAATACCTGAGCGGATTCGAAAGGCTTGATATTGTCAGCAAGGTTATCAAGAGCAGTGGTCATGTTACCCCATTCATTACTGCCTGTGAGGGCGTTATATGCAGCTTCAAAGTCGCCAGTGCCCTCGAATCTAGTGAAATTTTCAATCACATCATATGTTCTTATGTAATCTGATAATTCATCAAACTCGTGGAACGCTCTTGGCAATGCCATGTTATCCAAATATGTCATTAGTCCGACGATAAACTGTATGCCTGCATCAGCATCATCTGAATCAAGCATTATCATTAGTGCTTCAAGGAAATTTGAACCTGCTGAGAGGTTGTATTGGTTATGACCAGCATCTAGCATTGCATTCCACAGTTGTCTACTACCTCCTGCACCGCTTCCATCTGTTGCAACTGCAACAAAGTTTGACCATCCTCCATTTGAGGTGCCTTTGGATTCTAACTCAGTAAATTCATCTGCGATTTCTCCTAGTGGATTTGCAGTATCCCATGCAGTATCGATAGCACTCAGAACTTTTTCAACTTCATTTCTGAAAATCTCTCTTGATTGTGTGGGGTCATCAGCAGCATATCTTCCACCATCTTCGATAAATATTCTAGCACCATATACTCCACCAGTTGATGTTACAGGGATAGTGTATTTTCCTTCCCAAGTCATTACTGAAGAATCATTATCATGTGTACCAGTGGATTGCAGCACCACCCTGTCTATGAACTGACCTTGGCCAGGGAAGGCTGAATTGATAGTTGAATCAAGGGGGTCTATATCATATTGAACTATATCGGCACTAACTATTGAATTGTCTGTATGACCCATGGTATGTGCTTGGATATCAACCTCAGATCCAACGCTTGCAAATTTAGTTGTTACAAAACCGTCAATACTCAGAACAGAGACTGAATTGCCACTAATCTCACTATCATTGGGTGCTGCAATATTCGCTATTGCAGGTTGAACAATCATGCACAAAAATAAGAATGATACGAAAATCGCTTTCTTAGCCATGATGTTCCTATGGTTGACTAGTATTTACTTGATTCTGTGTATGAGGATTCTGTGTAAACTGTCAAATTTGTGATATTGCCAAAACCAAATTACCGTTTTTACTGTAAGCACCACACCCGATATCCCCTGAATCTATTTCAGTCCAAACACCGAATGAAGACGTAAAAGAACTACTGGGCATTCCAAGAGAAGTTAGCCATAATCCCATTGGGTGAATCGATGATGGGTTTTCTCCAGAAACATTCCAAGATTGCATAGCATCAATGTTTTCGACCTCATCAAGACACCAAGGATGATGATTTGGGATTGAGTTAGTGGTTTCAAGCAAATTCTTGGTGTCTCCGAGATTTACTGTTTCATTGGAATGTGAACCAAAATCACTTAATTTAACCCATTCACTTGGGATGCTTACGTTTACTGGTTGCTGTTGATCTTTCAGTCTAGTTGTTAAATTAATTTCCTCTCGGTTTAATCCATCACAATTCATAGTGTTTGGTAGACAACCATGAACGTTGACCGATTTTTGCAATATTTCTTCCACGTAAATAACCGGGCCGGTCCTACTTTTCTCAATGTCATCGTATGCCACTAGAGACGCATCATATCTATTTTTTAGAGCCCATTTTTCTGGCTGATGCTCCATGAATACGTTAATCACTTTAGAAAACTCATCCAAATCCCAATCTATTGTTAACCATTCTCTCGTTATGAAATTTGAGCCATCATACTCCTGAAGATGCGTTACATTTAGAACGCCCTCTATTCTCACCTTTCCTCCAGAATTGATTGGTTCAAGATTTGAAACAACTACTTCACCACTCAGACGAATTCCAACAGGATTATTATCACAAATATCACAGTTAGTTGCCGTAATTGTATCGGCAGATAAATTGAGTTCTACAATTGCCCCAGGACGGAATTCTTCAAGGCCTAGGGATTTCATTGTAGAGCTAGTAAGCAACCTCAATTCACCGTTGATTGTATCAATTTGCATATTAATATCCTCTTGATGTTTTTCATCAAAATCCAAGGAAATAGTTGAGAATATTACTAGAATGCAGACCAGCAGTTCGAGGGACAAAAAATGCTTATTTGATAGTCCGCTCACGTATCTGTGAAGAGACTTACATTCATTTCAGTATCTAGTGACACACAATAAAACTCTGTAATTATTCTCCATCATGAAACATGGATACAAATATGAAATCCTTGATATTCTCGATAGAGAGGACTGATGCGATTATGGACGATATACCTCTAGAGGACTTAATCAATACTGAATTACCATTGGATTTGCTGCGAACATGGTTGGAGCATGCCAAAGAAAATGGATTAAGTGAACCAACCGCGATGAATATCGCCACTATCAATTCACAAGGTAATCCTAGAAATCGTATGGTTCTTCAGCGATATATTGACGATAGAAATGTAGGTTTTTACACCAACCTAGGTGGTGCAAAGGCAGGCGAAATAAAGTCCCATTCAATGGTTTCTGCAACGATTTGGTGGGCAGATATTGAGAGACAGGTTAGGATTGAGGGTAAAGCTAGAGAAATGGAAAGACATCTGGTAGACGAATATTTTGCGTCAAGAAACCGGAATAGCAGAATATCTGCGTGGGCTTCAAAACAAAGTCAAGAATTAGAATCGATGAAACTATTGCAAGATAGGTTCGATCACTATGAGTCAAAATTCTCAGGACAGGATGTGCCAACCCCTCCCTTCTGGGGAGGTTTCTTGATTGAAGTAGATCGCATTGAATACTGGGTTGGAAAGCCTTACAGGATGCATGAAAGGATAGTTCTAACAAAAGAAAAAGAAGGCTGGTCCAAAACAAGGCTGTTCCCCTGATTAAAGAATCGCGGAGTAATCTAGTGGTGGACGCTGTGGGATTTGAACCCACGGCCGCTTGGTTGCAAACCAAGCGCTCTTCCAGCTGAGCTAAGCGCCCCTAGGTTTGTCTGGTAGGCTTCTCCCTTTTGAGGATTCACACGCGGTCAACTGTTGCATCTCTATCTGGACCTAAACCTACTGAAGAGATTTCTACTCCTAGAATTGATTCGAGTTTTGTGATATAATTTTGAGCACCTGCTGGCAAACCTGCAAATCCAATTTTGTCGTCATTACATTTTCTTGATATTCCAAGCCACTCCTCTAGAGAATGTGAAGGGAAACCCGGCATTGATATGTAAATAGGTTCACAATCTTCAAGTTGAATTGCACTTGCAGGCATCTCATGGATTTCAGAATCTCCTATCTTATACCCTACGCAAATTTTAATTTCATCAAGACCACCTAAGACGTCGAGTTTTGTTAACGCAATTTCTGTGAATCCGTTGATTCTGTTGGCATGCCGCATAACGACTGCATCAAACCATCCGCACCTTCTTTTCCTTCCGGTAGTAGTGCCGAACTCATGTCCAACTGTGCCTAGATGGTCGCCGTCTGCATCGAATAATTCAGTAGGCATATGCCCGTTTCCAACTCTAGTGATGTAGGCTTTTGTTATTCCAATTACCGTATCAACGTGTCCGGGATGGATACCTACACCATGGGTGGAATTTCCTCTAGAGGTTATTGATGATGTGACAAACGGGTATGTTCCCTGATCTATGTCAAGTAAACACCCTTGAGCACCTTCCAGGATTACTCTTTCTCCAAGTTTTAAGGCGTTATCGAGTAATAGCCCAGTATTTGTTATCGCTTTTCCAAACCTGTTTATTATCCACTCAATTTGTTCTTGTAATTCTTGAGGGGTTACCCTCTGTCTGCAACCTGCATTCTCAAGAGATATGTTTTGTCTTGATGCCATCTCATCATAATCACAATACTCTAAATCAGCAAATCTTAGACCTATTCTGTTTATTTTATCCGCATAAGTTGGACCTATGCCTCTTCCAGTTGTTCCTATTTTCTTGTCTAGTCCATCGATGTAAGTGTGATATGGCAAAATTATGTGTGCTCGTCCGGAAATGTACAATCTCTTGCCTGCTGGATCATTTCCGCCTCCTTCAACCCAATCATTGAGCTCTTTATCCAGCACCCATGGATCAATTACCATTCCGTCTCCCAAAACCAAGTTACAATCTTCTCTGGTTATTCCTGAAGGCAAAAGGTGAAACTTTAGAACTCGCTCTCCCAAAACTACCGTATGACCTGCATTGTTACCGCCTTGGAATCTAGCTACCCATGTTGCATTTTCAGCGAGCCGGTCAACCAACTTACCCTTTCCTTCGTCTCCCCATTGTGCACCCAATACGACAGTCGCTGGCATTCTTATCGAACACTCGGCAATCGATAGGGTGCTTGAACTATCCGCCATCGAGGTTCTAAAACAAACCTCAATTTTTGGTTAGTCTACTGGAATTTATACAAAATAATAAAATTATTTTTGTAGCTTAAATAATTAGAAACGATGCAAAAAAACCACGGGTTTAAGTAGTATCAACACCCTGTTTCTGTGGTAGTGAGAGAAATAGAGTGTTCGATGCTTAGTAAGCCGCTTGTTTGAGGGAATGCCATAGCAAAATACATAAACTTATGACCTTACTACATAACCTGAGGTTGAGTAGACATGGAAGATAGGAGAAGAGTTCGTCTGGACACAGAAAATAGAGAAAACGGGCAAAGAGACAATATTGCAAGGAGAGGTATTGGGTCAAGTCGCCCTAACCGCAGAATATTGGATGGTCACACCAAGGCTTGCTCTGAATGTGGTCTGGTAGATTGGAAGACCGATTCTTCAAGGGGAGAAGTTTCATGTGGCCATTGTGGGTTGGTAGTAGAAGAGAATAGTTTAGACCCGGGTGCTGAATGGACTAACCACGACAATGTGAACGACCGTTCTAGAGTTGGCGCTCCAACAACATATACGCTCGCTGACAAAGGTCTGAACACAACAATTTCACACTCTGATTTATCCAGTAGCGCAGCTAGTAGGCTTGGTATGAGTGCGAAGGCCAGATCTGACTGGCGCCGCCGTAGAACAATAGATGAAAGGTCAAAATCAAGCATAGGCAACACAAGGAATCTCATTAAGCCGAATCAGATGATTCGTGATAAGTCCGGGCTTCCTCCTTCTCTCCAAGAAGAGGCATGCAGACTTTATCGTCGCCTTTCAGAAGAAGGTTATGTAGTTGGGCGCTCAATTGCGGGAGTGACAGCAGCATGTTGTTATTTAGTTGCAAGAATTGAGGGTATTCCAAGAACTATCGGTGAGCTGTGTGATAAATTTCAGGTTGACGAAAAGGAATTATCAAGGATGATTAGAAATATTGCAAGGACTTGCAGACTCCAAAAGGTTTCATCACCAAAGATTTACTTTAGTAAGTTTATCAGTGATCTCGAACTACCTGCCAATACAATGCTTCAAGTTGACAAACTTTGGGCTACTATTGAGCCTCATGAAGAGATTTGGCAGGGTAAAAAACCTATGGGAATTGCTGCTGCTGTGGTTTACAAGGCGGCCGCTGAATCTGGTCACAAGAGAACTCAGGCTGATATCTGTAAAGTTGCTGGTGTGTCTGAAGTTACATTGCGCGGGATTAATCAAATGCTCAACAAGGTATTTACTAGTCTTGGTGAAAGTGGTGTCAATTAGATACCTTCTTTTGCCTAACATTACTGCAGTTGGATATGAGCCGCAGAACTAGCAAAGCCCAAAGGAAGGTCAGGGTTCCAACAAACCGGCGAAAAAAGTCTGGCTCTGACAAAACCGAGAAGCCTGCTGAAATACCGTGTGGCATCTCTAGTTGTTCTGATTTTGCAGACAAGCACAAAGGCGGTAGGTCCCTAAGTCAAGAGAATGCTATTGATACTTGGGGAGAAGGGGCATTTGCCGTGCGTAAAAATAGAGTAAGGGTCTGTAAAGCGTGCTATAAAATTTGGAAGAAAGATAGTAAAGAAGACTCAACTCCTTACTACTAACTTTCCACTTTCACTTTCACTTCCAGTGTCACAAAAATAAATGTAGACCCAAGACTATCATTTCAGATGTCATGACACAGTTAAGAATGGTAATAAGATCGATGTTGACTTCGGAAGGAATAGTAACAGCAATGGACGACTCAACAATAATTTGGAAACCAAAATTTGGTAAAATCCGAAGGACAAAAATTCAAGCTCCAGCGAGTGTTTTGCTCGGTGTTATAGGTCCAAAAGGAGTGATTAGCAGAATCATTGCAGGCGATCGCTATGGTGGTGTTAGCGTAATCTTATTGCCTGAAATGAAGGTTGTTGACCGATACGTCGTTGGTAACTCCGAGGTTAGGTCTCTTTGTTTATCCTCTCTCAGTGGAGATAGTATACTAGTTGGATGTGATAATGGATCTATACATATGGTGGGGCAGAGAGTTCCAAACAGAGTTGTATCTCTATTCGAGTTGGAGGGTCCAGCTTCCGCAATAAGGGTCGTTGGTCAGGATCTGCACGTTCAGCAAGGCTGGGAGAGGAAAGTGATGACGTGGTCAGGTCAGCAATCTAAGCTAGTCGCTTGATTTTTCCTTTTCGTGTAATGGCCAAGGTGGTTCAGAGACAAGGTAAAAAGCAGTTTTTGCAGGTCTTGGCCAACTTCTGGGGACATTCCCATTATTATCCCGGCAATCTTCTAAAAATGAGAGATGTTGATTAATCACTTCGTCGATTCGCTGTCTCCCCTTTATTGCAGGCCCGCGAGCAGGAACAATACTATTCGGTTTTATCTCTTGAATAGTTTTCAATGATGTTATCAAATCAGGTAAGCTTCCCCCGGGCATATCCCATCGAGACGGATTATCAGCTCGTGGAATCACTGCTCCGCTGACTAAAACACCCCTTTCTCTTTCGAAATACCCCATGCCATCTGGGCAATGTCCGGGTAGTGATATTGCGAATAATTCACCATCGCCAAGTGAGAACTTATCACCCTGGCTTACAGGATTACAACTTGTACTTGGCATATCTGAATCGTATCTACTAGCCCAGGTTGAATAGAAGTCTCCTGTCTGTAAAACCGAAATTGCATCATCGTGGATATGTATAGGTATCTCGTCGAATGATTCCGAGATATGCTTCGCAGCTCCAGCGAAAGGATATCGACGAGAGGTTAGTAAGATTCTCTGGAGTTTTCCCTCACCAATATGACCCTTAATTCGTTCCACTTGTAGCATTTGATACCAAGTTGTACCTGCATCAACTAGTATGTTTCCTTCCTTGCCCGAGAATATGACTGCATTCGCGTCATGATGTATGCCGGGAAGACGAATTATTCTCACAAAACATTCGAAGACGTCCTTGTGCTTGAAGGAGTGGGTAATTTTGTTATGGTTTGGGTTAAATATAGGGAGTTGGTGGCCGACCCATGGCTCGATTCCCTGAAGCAGAGGCAAGACTGCTTCGTGTGAAAATTTGCATGAAGTGCAATGCTAGAAATCCATGGAGAGCTACTCGATGTCGAAAGTGTGGATACAAAGGGCTTCGTCCTAAGAATGTAGAGCGAAAGGGTGCATGATTAAATCCCAATTGTCGATAGTATATACGACATAGGTCCCCCGAATAGGAATAATGGGAATATCGCAGGCCATAAGAATACCAACAAAGGATACTTCCTCGTTATCCATACGTGCTCAACTCCACGATCAACTAATTCTTTGATTTCAGATTCTAATTGGGTTACAGTCGGGGTCTGACTAGGTGCTCTAGTTCGATGGACAATTCTAATCTCTCCGTCTGGCATACATGCAGTGGTTGTGAGTAACCATACATGACTGTTCAATACCTTTGTGATATCCATTTTTTCAGCATGCCATATCAATCTAAGATTAAATTCCCCTCTCTTCAAATTAACTACTATCATAATGAATGGCATAACTAGGAATGCAAAACCGCCCCAAACCAATAGAGCAATTGCTGGAGGCATTGACAAAACAATTCCATCTTGAGGATAGAAAATTGGGATACTTGCCCAGTATGGTACTAGTATTGACACCCACATCAAAGCTTTGCAGTCAGCACCGCCGTGAATTAATCTCAATCTCCAGGCTATATCTACAAGAAATATTGGAATGAATACTGCGAAGGTTTTCCACCATATTTCAGCAGATTCATGTGAATTGCCAGAGATTACTGGTAACATCTCATCAGAATGCAAGATTAAACCCTGAACAACACCTATTATTCCTATCAAGTACCATATACTTACCAAGATATCAAGACTTTTTCCTGATAGAATATCCCCAATTGTTGGCCTACCAATAACTGCCGTTGAAGCGTAAGCAACCATGCCAGCAGCAGTTGCAATTGTATACCATTCTACTCCTAATATTAGCAAATCTAGGGTCCACAAAAATATTGCAGGCTTGGCCCACGTAATCCAGAATTCATTAGGAACTCTCCTGTCTTTCAAATCCATAATGGCCGCAATTCCCAAAGCCAGTAGTAGAACCAAAAGTCGGGTCCAAGACACAATCTCGGCTGATTCCATGATGGACGGATGGTGGCAATCAACTTAAAGCCGCCACTCTCGACGGCAGACAGCACGAGGCTTTGTGCGGGTGATGTATGTGTCTGAAATCGAGACAAAACTAGGCCAAATTGCAACAGTCATCAATCAAATCGATGATCCCAAGGTCCCAAGAAACATACGTAAAGGTGCAAAAGAAGCATGCGATATGTGGTTGCTCAACAAATCGAAACAAATGGATGTTAGAATAGCAATCACCCAAGCCAAATTAGAGGAGTTATATGAGGATCCAAACATACCTCCTGAGTTTGGGACACTCATTCTGATGATTAATACAGAATTGGAAAAACTTCTGAGAGAAGTGATATAATCACTCTTCCTCAGATTCTCTATCCAAATCCTCTACAAGAGATTCAAGTTGTTTTCGAGCATGCTTTGAAATTCTTCCCTTACTGAGAATTTCTTCAAAGTCACCAAACTCTTCTCTGCCTGCTGATGATGTTAGTATGAACTCAATTTCATCTTTTCTTGCTCTGCCTCTTTTCAGAATAGTCTGAGCAGCAGAACGTCCTGAAATACGTATAACCTCTTCATCAGAAACTCCCAAGGTTTCTTGCAACTTTGATAGTTTATGGAATTCACCAGATGATAGGTTACCATCCTTTAATGCGTCTTGCCAAGCTTCTTCTAATGTTGGTGCCCTTTCAGACAGTAAAATTGCAATTGGCCGTGTATGCTCAATATTTTCTAAAACAATCTTAGCAATAGCAAACAAAGGAACTGCTAAAATCATGCCCAATATACCCCACAACCAGAAAGAAAATGCGGTTATCAATAGTAAAACAACAGGTGACAGATCAAGTGCTCTGCCTGCCCATTTAGTTTCTATGTAATTACCCCAAATTTGTTGATTAACTAACAGCAATAATGTCATTATTATCAACATTGTAGGAGTTAATACAATAATTCCTAGAATTAGAGGTGGAATAGTAGCTATCAGTGAACCAATGTATGGCACATAGTTCAGAATAAATGTCATTACAGCCCAAACAAACCACAAATCGATTTCAAATGCAGCCATAATAAATGCCGCTATTACAGCGCTTCCAATACCGCAACCGGTTTTTACTATGATGTATGTATTGATTCCTTCTTCAATCTGAGTTTGTATAATACCGACGCGTTCAGTTGTACTACCTGGATATGCTCTTTCAATTCTTCCAGGTAAAAGATGTGCCTCAAATATAATAAAAATTAGGAAGAACAGCACTGTAATACTAGTTGTCATTATTGCCCCTACTTCACTTGCTACTGATGCGATTAAATCTGTCGCAGTTCCTCCCGAACCGATTCCTAGGCTCTGAAGATCACTTCCGATGGTTTCCCCATCCCCGCTTACAGATTCTTTTATAGCGGGCCCTACGATTGGCAAATTTTTCACTTTCATCCATTTTGAGTTCAACTTGTCATTATACTCATCTTGCCTATCCTCGTCTTCAAGCAAATCCTGGGTTTGAGTCCATGCAAAGAATGCTGCAGATGTTATAACTAGTATAAACAGCAGAAGCATTGTAAGATACGATAACAAAACTGGGAACTTATTTTTTGAAAGGTAATCCGCTCCAGGTTTCAATACAAAATAAATGCCCAGAGCAATGAAGAATGGTTTTAGAACAGACTCAAGATATATCATTCCAAGGCAGAATATGGTGAAAATGATTGCAGAGTGCGAGATTGTCGCAACTCTCCTTTGAAAAAAACGCCCCGCGTTTTCCACATGTTCTCCCATATGTATCGGCTTATCAGTATCCCATACTTGAGTTAATCACTGAAATATTACAAACTATTACCGAAATCAATGTCTGATTCAGTGTCATGATAAATGGCCGCTGGCAGATAAATCAGGAGTTAATCTATCAATGACTGCAGATAATCTCTCAACAAGACTTGTCTTCTTATCGCCTATGAGCAGGGCTTGCTCCATAACTTCGTCAAGAGTATCAACTGCTATGACTTCTATGTTCTCATACTGCTTATCGAGTAAAACGTCTTGTGCGTTTGCTCTTGGTATTACGACGGTTTTGATTCCTGATTTTGCAGCCGATTCAATCTTTGCAGTTACCCCTCCTATTGGTAGGACTTCCCCTCTAACAGAGAGGCTGCCCGTCATGGCGAGATCTTGTCTGATTGGAATGTTCTCCAAGGCAGAGATGATAGCGGTAGCGATGGTAATAGAAGCTGAGTCTCCGTCTACGCCGTGAGTGTCAACAAACTGTATGTGAATGTCATAATCAGATACGTCCTTGCCTGTAAGCTTCTTAATTACCGCACTGACATTAGTGACACTTTCCTTTGCAAGATCCGAGAGACCTCCGGTTGCATACACTTTACCACCACTGGATAGTGATGGCGTAACCAGTGCTTCAACTGGCAGCATTATTCCACTGTAATCGGATAAACCAGAGTCTGCACCAAGGACAGCAAGGCCATTGACTCTGCCTATCCTGTTTCCTGAATTTACTATTAGAGAATACTCTTGTCTTCTTTCTATCATCCTGTCAGCAACTTGCTGTTCTAGAGGTTTAGCGATTTTTCTTGCCGCAAGAACGTGCCTAGATGTTGTAAATTCTGCGCCTTCTTCGCATGCAAGGTCTCCAGCAATTCTTACTAAGCCTCCGAGTTCTCTCAATCTCAGGGAAAGTTTTCCTCTTCTACCCGCTCTTCTTTGTGCCTCGCGTAGAATAACAGAAACACCTGATCTATCGAAGTGAGGAATTTCTCTTGCAGTTCCTATGTCCCTTCTAACTTCTTGTGCAATGAACCTGATTAAGCGCCTTCGATTTGCAGTTGTGTCGGGCATGTGAGAGTTGACGTATACTTCGTAACCATATCCCCTTATTCTACTTCGCAGAGCTGGGTGCATTCCCTGAATAGCGTCAAGGTTACCAGCTGCTATGAGAATAAAATCACAGGGAACAGCCTCTGTTTTTGTAAGAGCACCGCTAGATCTTTCGGACCTGCCTGAGATAGGGAATGCCCTTTCTTGCATGGCAGTAAGTAGGGCTTGTTGTTCTTCTAATCTCAAGAGGTTTATCTCGTCGATGTAAAGAACACCACCGTGAGCCCTATGTATTGCTCCGGGTTCTACTCTGTCATGTGCAGGGGTCTCCATACCACCGCTTTGGAATGGGTCGTGTCTTACATCTCCGAGGAGCGAACCTGATAGAGTTGCTGTTGCATCAACAAATGGTGGGGGATCTTGCCCTTGATGCTTAACCAGCACCTTTGGAATTCTAGCTTCATCGGCTCCACCCATTCTAGATCTTAGGAACATGTAACCGAACATTAATAGCAACATGCCAAACAACAATGTGAGAATATCACCGCTTTGTATTGCAACAACTGCAAGAAGGAAAGCAACAGCTACGAATCCAATCATGAGCATTTTCTGACTTTTCTCCTTCTGGATTTTTATCGCTTCTTTTTGGGTTTTCACGATCCTATCGCCACGTCCTGCGGGAACAGTTCTAATCCTTGGCTCATTTTCGTCATCTTCGTTGGGATAACAAAGGATGTCCTCCATTTTATCTTGAGGTAGCAATTCAGTCATCGACCTTGCTAACATTGATTTTCCTGTCCCGGGATCTCCAATCATCATCATGTGGCGTCTTTGTTCAGCCGCCTTTTTGATAACAATAGAACCTGCTTCTTGGCCTATGACTTGGTCGACTAGCCTTTCAGGAATTGGGACTTCCTCAGTTGTGCTGAAGTCTACACTTCTTACCCATTCATCAATAGGAGTCTCGTTTACCTCGATGTTGTCACCGGATTCTGGGCTCCAAATTGTCACCATTTCCTCTTCAAAGTCTTCACCAGCATCATCGGCTTTGGACTCGTCCAATTCGGTAACTTCTTCTCCGGTCACAAGATACCCTCACACACAGTCCGTTTTAGCCGTTTGGCAAGCACCATAGAATTACTAGGTGTAATTTTCGTTGTATCATCTTTGATACTGATGTCCATAATACGCCCACTGCTCCATAGTCCACCCGGGTGGGAGTCCTTCTGGAGGTAGAGGAGGTGCTCCTGGAGGCACTTGCTGCAACGTTGGAACCTGTGCTACAACTGGCTGCTGGAAAATCTCTTGGGCACCACCATACATTGAGTTTGCAACGGCATCCGTAGCTGGTAGTTGATTCGCCCAATCTACAATTTGAACAGGTTGGTTTTTCTCCCCGCTTCTCATGAAGAGCAATCCAGCAAGCAGAGCGATTATTACAACTCCGACAACGATTGCGACAACAGTCAAGTCAATTCCGCCGTTGACCTCTTCTGAGCTTGATCCGGTTTGCTCTTCGACGCAAGTTGTGTATTCACACGCATTTTCTTTCTCGTCAAGAAGTTCAGCAAGTTCTGAGTTAGCGTTGTTGTATTCTTCGCTACCCTCTTCTAAGCCTGAGATTTCTAACTCTTTTTCTGCAATTTCCAAATCCAGTTGTTCAATGAGTTCTATCACTTGTTCCTCAGTCATTGTTTCAGGTCCAGGAGCAGTAATTTCGGCAGTCCACTTTAGATTTGAATCCTTGAACTCAAATTTGTCACCGTTGGATGCTATTGCCTCGACTTTTACTACTTTGACATAATCTTTGAACTGCAGGCCATCGTCGTTGACATTACCATTCAAAGGATCGAAAGTCCAACCCATGCTCTTCATCGTTATGTCATGGTCATGGACTTCGTTGAATAAGCATAGCCCGGTCAAATCATTGCACATTTGCCATGTAGTTGTAAGCGAAATTACGGTAACGTCATTTTTGTTCAGCATCATGGTTACTTGAGGAATTTCGTTGATGTATATATTAGACACAGACAACCAGACATCTGCGTCCGGTCCCTCTCCGACCAGTAGAGGCATGCTGTCATAGACGTCTACGACAAATGTGTAGAGGTTAGAGTCATATCTGTCCTCAACTTGAATGGTAACGGTTTGCATCCCTGGATTATCCCATGCTAATGTCAAAGTGTTATCTAAGAAATTTATTCTAGCAGCTCCGGGAACTTGGTTGCTAGCAGTAACAATCACTTCGTTGATATCGCCATCGACATCTTCCATGATTTCATTCAAGAAAACTACTTTTTGTGTGCCGACTTTTAATCTCAGTCCTTCTAATTCTGACAGATCTAGTCTGGGCGCATCGTTAATTGGGTTGATTGCAATAGTAACCATTTGGTCAGAGTATTGCTCACCATCGCTTGCTCTGATAGTGATGGTAGTTTCTCCGTTTACATCTTGGTCAACAGTTTCAAAGTTTAGTGCATAGTTGTTAATTGACACATCCAATAGACTAGGGTTAGTATTCGAAATAATAGCTAAAGCCAGATTTTCTGCTGGAGCAACTTGACCATTACTATCAGTATCTGAGAGGTAAGGTAGTAGTAGCAATGATGAAGACTGACCTTCGTCAACATACTGCTTTTCTACTCCTGCCCAGCGTGGCTGGCCATTTTCAATGATATTGAAAAGTAATGTTCCGAATGCTGTGTCAGTTCCATCATTTACTGACACCTCAATTCCAGAGGCGGTAGGCGCTCCGTTGACATACCTGATGTTTTCAAAGTAAACCTCAATTTCTTCACTTGCAGGGTGCCAAGCCACAAAATTCGGGCTATTGCTGGAGACAATCAAATCTCCAAGATTTGTTTCGGCATCGGCTATATTTCCTCTTACAGAAACCAATGTGTTTGTTTGGACCTTGACAGTTGGTATCGGTTCCGATGTAATTACAGGTAGTGCATTCTTTAACTCAAATCCATTTTGTGTAACTTCCCAATTGCTCGATTGCATTCTAGAGTCAACAGATTTGATTCTTATGTCATAGAAACCAGCACCCATGCTCATACTTGGCTTTACCAAATATTGACGGTGTTCGTTAGAGGTGCCTTCCTGGAACACTTCGTCACCGCCTACAATCAGATCGCCACTTGCCCACTGGTTTTCTCCAGCAGGAGATATCTCAACTTCAAATGTGAAGAATGAGGTGTTAACGTCAACTGCATCATTGAAAGTTGTCTTTGCTTCGATAAGGAAATTATCTCCTCTTTCTATACTATTGTCACCGATGACTTGTGCTTTCCTCGCAACTGGAACTAAGTCGTGTGGAATTATTTTGGTTGCTTGATTATTACTTCCTGATTTGTCTGCGACAAGGTTTGAAATTTCAACACCAAATGTAGTTTGATAAGCGTTGGTTGGCAGATTAGTAGTATCAATCTGTCCCGTGAACATCTGGGTATCTCCTGTTGCTGCGAAATTCGACAGCGCTTGTGTTGAGCCTACGTATGTTTTCACGTTGTTTGCTTTGTAGAAGAATCTAACATCTCCTCCGTCTCTGTAAGCATCTACACCATTGTTTATTACAGTCGCTTCAAGATCAACAACGTCACCGTTGATGTAGCCACCATATGGTGCAGAGGGGTTGTTAGTTGTAAGTGTCTTTACACCGACATCTATTGTTGGCGCCATGTTAGAATCACCAGCAGAGAGAACATTCCTGTGTGAGGTGTGACTTCCGTCGAGTAATGCAGCAACAGTTAGGAAGTTTCCAGCGGCGTTGGTTCCTCCACCAGCCCGAACGACTGAGATCGGAACAGACCAAGATTTTGTTACGGAGTTCCCTGCGGAAAGTGTTACTGACTCGAAACCGTTGTTATTTCCGTTCAATAACCATCTCTTCCAAACGTGGTGTGGGTTTGGTCCTCCACCATCATATGATTCGGGGGATGTATCTTCAGTTACTGCGGCATACATGAAAACAGTCTTTGAACCAGATCCACTGTAAGAAGCAGTAATGTCAATGTCCATGTTATTGCCGTTTTCTGATTGAATAACGCTTACAGAATAGTCCGCTGCATTTGCATCCATGTTACCGCCACTTTCGTAGCGACTTGCAGTGTTTGTGTTGCTTGTGTAATAGGTGGAATCGGAGGAAGGTGCATCACTCCAGACCATTGTCGGGTAGTATGAAGGGTTAATGTGAGCCCTGCGATTTATTGGGCCATCACTGGGCCATCCAGTTGTGGCGGATTCGTAAAATGAAATGTATGTGTAATCTTCAGATTGACTTCCACCTCCTCCATTTGTGGTGTAAAGGTTGTGCAGTGCGTTAGAAGCTCCGTGACATGGGCCACACCAATGTGCGCCGACATACTCAGTAAAAACAGAGTGCCCCGGGCTTGTTGCTTCCATTTTGATGATTTCTTCAGATAGGTTTTCGTCTGCTTTTTCTTGTTCTGTAACCAACCCTGAAAGAGATGCTAAAATGCTAAAAAGCATCAAAGTTACTAATAAAATGGCTGTCGTTCGCATGGCCTTCATAGAATGCTGTTGTAATGTATGGTATATGAACATGTTTGACTTTCGACCTTATCCCCGTAGGGGATGATTTTCAATATTTCCGAATTGTTCATGAAAAGTATCCGACAGGATATCCCATGGGCGAATATGTAATCCTGTCTGAAACAAGCGGGAAAATTCACGTTATTGAGGTAGTCAATGAATCAAAAAAGTACAAGGGTCTTGGTGTTTTTAATTCAAAGAAAATCCTTTCTTCGCTCAGTATTGGTGACGAAGTTCTCATCGGACAAAAATACTTGAAAATCCTACCACCAAAATTACCAGAACTTGTCAAGGGTATGACACGTAGAGCACAAACAATTTCTTCAAAAGATGCAGGATTTTTGATTTCTAAATTGGGTGTTGGCCCTGGTGATACTGTAATAGAGGCAGGCTTAGGTTCTGGGGGTCTTTCATTACACCTTGCAAGAGTTTTAGGCGACAAGGGGCACCTTATTACAGCAGAACCTAGAATTGAGCATTCTGATGTTGGCCTTCTAAACCTAGAAAGGGCCTCCAAATGTTTCCCTGAGTTTCCTAAGCATACTCACTTTGATTCGCTTGTTGAAACTATTGAGCTGGATGGAAAATCAGATGCTGTAATTTTAGACATGCCTGAGCACAAGGCTGCAATATTATCCTGCTCCTCTCATTTGTGCATAGGGGGTAGATTAGCATGCTACGCACCGACCACAGCCCAACTAGAAATTTGTTGGAAAGCATGCGAAAAGGCAGGCCTAGAGATTGAATGGGCAGGCGAGTTGATTGATAGAGAGTGGGGTGTAACTTCAAAGGGAGGTATGAGGCCTGTAAATGGTCCAATAGGCCATACTGCGTTTCTGTTAATTGCGCAAAAGAGGTAATTAGCCTACAACTCTTATTCGCACATCACATTTGGGGCATGTAAACCTAAACGGCGGTTCGCTATCCTCGGGTACACCTAGCCTTGCATCACATTCTGTGCAGGTTACTTTGTTATATTCATCGATTTTTACTTCGTTTGGTCCTAGAGGTATTTCCTCTTCAGGCTCTTCTTCTTCCTCGATCTCAGGCGCTTTTCTAAATAGAACGATATATGCTAAGAAAAGCACAGAAATCGCCCACCCAGCAGAAAATAAGACAATAGAATTCTGATTAGATATTTCCATGAATCCTAAGTCCATGCCGGATGGTGCAAGAACCGGTCCTGCTACGTCGAAACTGAGATTATGTGATTTGTCGGTTATGTTCTCTCCTCCAGCCTTGCTTTCAGAAATTATGTTCAATACCGCCTCAAATCCAGCTGGGTCATTTGGTGTTAGCGTTACGATATAATTAGCACAATCTCCGGGCGTGTTTTTGCTCTGAAGTATGTATGTAGCATTCCTTTCAGACTCCCCGGTTTTATAGAAATAAGAGTCAAATTTAAGCTCATTTGTACCACTCATGTCGAAAACTCCTTGAATTGGAATGTTTGCTAAGTTGCATACCTCGAAATCAATTGTCTGTTGCTCATTACTATTATCCATATTGTAACTTGTTTTATCGACAGTAAACTCGAGTATATCGTCTCCTAGATTTTGTTCAACGGTGTATATCTCTTGCGATGTTACAACCATGTCTGATCGAGCGGTAGAGGTCACTCTGAATGTGAGGATCTGTGCCCCTGCATTTGTGTCTTCTTTGATTACACAACTAAAAGGAATCGCTGATGAGGGCATACTAGGGGCTAAATCGACACTAAAGCCTGAGAGGTTACAATCAATTTCAACTGTATCTATCATCAAGGTGTCTGATGAGGTCCCCAGATTAGTTATGGTTACTATTCCATGAATTTCTTCTCCTGGTTTGGCAGAATCATCATCAAAACGCACTGTTATTTTTGCATCAGATGTCTGTGGTATTACAACTATGTTTGTTGAATCACTGATTGAAGAATCCAGAGTACTAGTAACTGTCAGAGTTAATTCAGTTCCATCAATTGGCGCCCCTGTAGATATTTCTCTAGCGGTTATGATAATTATGTTCGAATCTCCGGGCATTAATGTCAATGACAAAGCGCTTATGCTGACCGAAAACCATTGGCTGACCAAAGAATTATTCATGTTAATGACAAAGGTTTCTTCTGAGGTTCCAAGGTTAGTGATCATGATTGAGAGATTTGAGTTTCCTAATGGCGATGCTATGATGCTGTTTTCGGCTGAGTCGACAATAACTCCTATCCTGTCAGAAATTTGTAGATCAAGAGTTACATTGGAAACGGCCCAATTTGAACTAAAAGTAAAAGTTACTGGAAAAGAGCCAGCAGATAATGAAGGTGATGCAGATAGCACAACTTCAACTAAATCGAAACTATTAGCATTCAATGTAAGGGATTCAAGACCACTGGTTACTGTAACTCCGTTTGGAAGACCAGAGATTGATGATGATATATCTAGATTTTTTGTGCCATCATTACTTAGATTAAGTAAGGCTGTTGAGTTTTCACCCGGGACTATTGTGATTCTACCATCAGCAGGCCCTGAAATTGACATAGATGCATATTCTTTAATCTCAAATGTGCCAGACTGATTAATTGATTCTATGCCACTTTTTGTTGAGGAAAGTGTGAATTCAAGCTGGATATTCCCAACAATGTAAGATTCAATTATTACTTCCATCAAAACGTATACCGACTCCCCTCTCTCGAGTGTAATCGGGTCAGGGTTGTTAAACGTAATTCCAGTTTTATCTATCCCCATCAACTGTAACGTGTCTTGTTCTGTTCCTTCATTTGTAATTGCGATATTGAAGGACTCAACCGTGTCCACATCTAACTTTATTGAGGTTGGTATGACCATTGATAATCCCCATATTTCTCCTATTGTGACTGCAAATTCAAAATTCTCCATTACGTTCGTATCGCTGTCAAGGGTCCCATGTAGTTCAAATTCACAAATATCCCCTGAGTATGAATCCTCAGGAGCGTGGATAATAACATCAAGCGGATAGTTAGAATTAGCAATAATTTCTGTCTGCAAGTCTAATAATTGGGCTGTGCAATTTCCGCTTTGAGGACTAATGTCCCATGTCCAGGTTCCGTCTGCTGTTGATAGGCTTGTTATGTCGATTGTTGATGTTGTGTTCATGCCCGGTAGCAGATTATTACCTGTTATGTGATTGAAAGAAAGACTGTGTGTGGCCGTTACATTGACTAATAGAATCGTACTTATCGAAAAATTACCGATAGCACTAGCCGAGAATATCTCAAAGCCGTAGTAGCCGGGATTTGCATTTGTTGGTATCGATATCCGTAGTATCGCGTTTCTGGTTTCAAATGGTGTCATGTGGTCCATTGTGTTATCTAAAAACCTGACTTCCCATCCTTGTGGGCTTGACATTATTTGGATTCCATCTGATATGTTCCCTGTAAGGTTTCCATTTGTGTT
>CESW01148900.1_pt1 | contig 24323 bp, 25 predicted proteins | sample 531171 | NCBI WGS metagenome assembly CESW01 (sample SAMEA2621859, study PRJEB7988) | marine metagenome | biome: marine biome (ENVO:00000447); feature: surface water layer (ENVO:00002042); material: "saline water (ENVO:00002010), including plankton (ENVO:xxxxxxxx)" | depth 5 m
GGCTCCTGCAGCAGAAAAATCAACAGAGGCTCCTGTAGCAGAAAAATACGTAGAGGATCGGCCAAAAGAAAAAAAAATACAAACTAGCTCAGAGAAAAATTTGACAGAAGAGTCAAATAAAAATAACGACGACACGAAAGGATAATTGTTTATTTGATCTTCAAAGATCAAATATTTGGATGAAATTAAATTTACATTTTACCTAAAGAATGCGTTAAAAAACTATTTCTAAATAAATACAAATCATTTATGTTTATCATAGGAAATATTAATGATAACAATTGCAAAAATAGGAAAAATACATGGTTACAAGGGTGAAATAACCCTTCATAGTTTTACAGAGAATCGAGAAGACATCAAGAATTTCAAAAATTTTTATTTAGATAATGGTGAACAAGTAAAAATAAAGTTTATCAAAACAAAAGGTAATTCTTTTATCTGCAAAATTGATTCTATGTCGAATGCTGAGAAGGCAAAAAAAATGATAAATCGCTTTATCATGATCACCGAGGATGAGTTACCTAAATTAACTAACGGAAGTTTCTATTACGTTCAACTAATTAGAATGGATGTATGTTTGCATATGAAAAAATATGCAAAGATTTTGAGCATAAACAATCATGGAGCTGGCGATTATCTGGAAATTAAAACGATAACAAATGAAATTCTACTTGTTCCATTTATTAAATCTCATATTTTAGAAGTAAACTTAGAAAAAAATATTATAAATCTTAATCCTATCTACTTTTGTAATGATTTTTAACGTAATTACACTATTCCCTGAGATCTTTCCTGGACCTCTAAATTTTTCAATTGCTGGCAAGGCATTAAAAGAGGGTAAATTAAAAATAAACACATTTAATTTGAGAAATTTCTCACAACTTAAAAATAGAACTGTTGATGATAGTCCTTTTGGAGGAGGTCCAGGTATGATTATAAGGGCTGACATATTACAAAATGCTTTAGAATTTGTTAAAAAGAAAATGGTTAATCCAAAAATTATCTTCTTGACTCCTGGAGGCAAATCCCTCAATCAAAAAAAAATTAGAGAAATTGTAAATTTTAAAGATTTGATTATAATCTGCGGTAGATATGAGGGAATAGATCAAAGGTTCATAGATCATAATAACGTAGAAGAAATTTCTATTGGTGACTATATTTTATCTGGTGGCGAACTAGCATCAATAATTTTAATTGATGCTTGCGTAAGATTGATTCCTGAAGTATTAGGTAATAAAAAAAGTTTAATTTATGAAAGTTTTGAGAATGATCTTTTGGAATATCCGCAGTTCACAAAACCAAAGGTTTGGAAAAATATGAGCGTGCCTCATCAACTTTTAACTGGAAACCATCGGTTAATTGATAAATGGAGATATAATGAAGCAAAAAAGAAAACTAAATTGATTAGACCAGACTTATGGAATAAATTTAGAGATTTTAAGGAAAAAAAATGAACACTTTAGAAAAATTTGAATTAGATCAAATAAAAGAATTATCAAAAAACAAAACATTTCCAGTGTTTAAAGCTGGTGATACGTTAAAAATTCATCTTAAAGTTAAAGAAGGTGAAAAGGAAAGAATACAAATTTTTGAAGGAGTATGTATTGCCTTCAGGAATGCTGGAATAAATACTTCATTTGCCGTACGAAAAATTTCCTATGGTGAGGGAGTAGAGAGAGTTTTCCCGATATTTTCCCCACAGATTTCAAAAATTGAAGTTTCAAAGTTTGGTGATGTGAGAAGATCTAAACTATATTATCTTAGACAAAGAAGCGGTAAATCAGCAAGAATTACTGAAAAAAATAAATTTGTCCAACAAAGCAAACATACAAATGTTGAAAGAGAGGAACAAATTACTTCAGACATTGTGAAATCCTCAAATCAACCTGAAAAAGAAAAAGCTACTGAAAAAATCGTTGCTAAAGAGAAAGATAAGAAAGAGGATTTAAAACTCTGAAAGTATTTTTATTATGAGACCTCAAACTCTCTTCGATAAAATATGGAATAGTCATGTTGTTTATCAACAAGATGATGGCACTTGTATTTTATATATCGACAGACATTTGGTTCATGAAGTTACAAGTCCTCAGGCTTTTGAGGGCCTTAGAAATTCGAAGAGAAAAGTGAGGAAACCACATTTTACTTTTGCAGTGGCAGATCACAATGTTCCAACATCTGATCGATCTAAAGGTATTGAGAATATTCAGAGTAGAATACAGGTAGAAACTTTAGAAAAAAATAGTGATCAATATGGACTTAATCTGTTCCCATTGATGGATAAAAGACAAGGTATTGTCCATATTGTTGGTCCTGAACAAGGAATTACACAGCCAGGTATGACAATTGTTTGTGGTGACAGTCATACTGCAACTCATGGTGCTTTTGGTGCTTTAGCATTTGGTATAGGAACAAGTGAAGTTGAACACGTGCTTGCTACACAAACACTTATTCAAAAGCCTGCAAAAAATATGAGAATTAATATTTCAGGCTCGGTAGGTCCTAGTGTAAGCTCAAAGGATATTATTCTTAATATTATTGGACAGATAGGGACTGCAGGAGGAACTGGGTATGTTATTGAGTACTCAGGAGAAGCTATTTCCGGTCTAAGTATGGAAGGAAGAATGACAATTTGTAATATGAGCATTGAGGCAGGTGCAAGAGCGGGTTTAATAGCTCCTGACAACAAGACATTTGAATATATTTATAATAGACCATTTGCTCCCAAGTCCCATGATTGGGACAAAGCAATTAAATATTGGAACCAGCTACCTTCAGATAATGGAGCAAAATATGATAAAGAAGTAAATATTCGTGCTGACTCAATTGAACCTCAGGTAACTTGGGGCACTAGTCCTCAAGATGTGGCATCAATTCATGGGTTTATTCCGGACCCAGACAAAATTAAAGATTTAAATAAAAGAAATGCAGTAAAAAGGTCGTTAGACTATATGGGTTTAAAACCAAATCAAAAGATTAAAGATATTGCTATTGATAGAGTATTTATAGGTTCATGTACTAACGGAAGGATTGAGGATTTAAGAGAAGTTGCGAAGGTGGTTGAAGGAAAAAAAGTTGTTGTCAATGCTATGATAGTTCCTGGTTCGGGTTTAGTAAAAGAACAAGCAGAGAGAGAAGGTCTCCATAAGATTCTTTTAAACGCAGGTTTCGACTGGAGAGAACCGGGTTGTTCAATGTGTTTGGCTATGAATCCAGATCAATTGAAACCAAAAGAGAGGTGTGCATCAACTTCAAATAGGAACTTCGAAGGCAGACAAGGTCGTGAAGGTAGGACGCATTTAGTAAGTCCTGCAATAGCTGCAGCATCAGCGATCAGGGGAAAGCTCAGCTTAGTTGAGGATTTGTAGTTGGATAAGTTTACTAAACTGACTGGAATTGTGGCACCTTTACCAATGATAAATGTTGACACCGATATGATAATTCCCAAACAATTTCTGAAAACCATAAAAAGATCTGGTTTAGGTAAAAATCTCTTTCATGAACTACGCTATGATTTAAATGGTAATTTAAGAAATGATTTTGTTCTCAATTGGGACCCATACAAGGATGCTAAAATTTTGGTGACTGGAGAAAACTTTGGTTGTGGAAGTAGCCGAGAACATGCCCCATGGTCACTGTTAGATTTTGGTATTAGATGCATTATTGCTCCAAGTTTTGCAGATATTTTCTTTAACAATTGTTTTAAAAATGGGATTTTACCAATCAAATTATCTCAAGAAAAAATAGATATTCTTATGTCTTATGCAGAAAAACAAAAGACGCTAACAGTTGATCTTGAAAAACAAAAAATTCTTCAAGAGGATGGAAATTTTCAAAAATTCGAAATTGAAACTTTTAGAAAAAAGTGTCTTTTAGAAGGTTTAGATGATATTGCCCTTACTCTTGAAAAGACTGATAAAATTACAGAATATGAAATTAAAGCCACAAAGATAACACCATGGATTTATGAAGAAAAAAAATCTTGATATTTTATTGCTACCGGGAGACGGTATAGGAAAAGAAATTTCATTGGAAGCAAAAAATCTTTTAGATTGGATTTCTAAAAACTACGAATTTGAATTTGAATTGACTACAGATGAAATTGGTGGTGCAGCCGTTGACAAATATGGTGTTCCTCTGACAGATCATACTGTTCAAATGGCGCAAAGCTCAGATGCTATACTTCTCGGAGCAGTTGGAGGACCAAAATGGGAAGAGATCCCCTTTGAAATTCGACCAGAAAGGGGATTATTAAAAATTAGAAAAGAACTTGATCTCTTTGCAAACTTTAGACCTGCTGTTGTTTTTAATTCTCTTAGAGATGCATCCAGTTTAAAACCTGAAGTTATAGATTCGCTGGATATTTTAATAATTAGAGAACTCACTGGAGGAATATATTTTGGCGAGCCAAGGGGGATTGAAATTTTATCAGATAATCAAAAAAGAGGTTTTAATACTCTTACCTATTCTACTTACGAAATTGAAAGAATTGCAAGAGTTGCTTTTGAAGTTGCAGAAAAAAGAAAAAAAAAGTTGTGTTCTGTAGATAAAGCAAATGTCCTTGAGTCTACTGCTCTTTGGAGAGAAATAGTTTCTAATGTAGGGAAGCAATTTCCAAATGTTGAATTATCTCATATGTATGTAGACAATGCTGCTATGCAACTTGTAAGAAACCCTAGACAGTTTGATGTAATCGTCACAACCAATATGTTTGGAGATATTTTATCTGATTGCGCAGCAATGTTAACAGGTTCATTGGGTATGCTTCCTTCAGCATCTATTATGGCTAGCTCTAAAAATAAACGATTAGGTCTTTATGAACCAGTTCACGGTTCCGCTCCGGATATTGCTGGAAAGAAGATTGCAAACCCTATCGCTATGCTGTTAAGTGTTGGAATGATGATGGAATATAGTTTCAATGCTAAAGAAATTAATTTGTTGTTGAAGAAAGCTATAAATAATGTTTTAAAAAGTGGACATTCCACGATGGATATTGCTATAGAAAGCGATAAAGTACTTAAAACCCACGAAATGGGTTATAAAATAATTAACGAACTTGAGAAATTAAAAAATGAGTAAATTTAATATTGCTGTTGTTGGTGCTACAGGTAACGTTGGCAGAGAAATTTTAAGTATTTTAAATGAGAGAAATTTTCCAGTTAAAAAAATATTTGCCTTAGCTTCAAAAAAGTCAGAGGGTAAAAGAATTGATTTTGGATCAAAAAAAATTAAAGTTCAAAGTCTTGAAACTTTTAACTTTAAAAATTCTGACATTGTTTTATCGTCAGCTGGTTCTGCAATATCAGAATCTTTTATAAAAAAAGCATCAGACTCGGGAGCCATAACAATTGATAATACATCATGCTTTAGGATGAATAAAGACGTTCCGCTCATTGTTCCAGAAGTAAATGTTAAAGAAATATCTAAATGGAAAAAAAAAAAGATTATATCTAATCCTAATTGTTCAACCATTCAACTTGTAACAGCTTTAAAACCAATTCATGATGCCTTTAAAATCAAGAGAATTATAGTTTCAACATACCAATCAACCTCCGGTGCAGGGAAAAAAGCAATGGATGAATTATTTTATCAAACACTTGATGTTTACAAAAACAAAAATCTAAAGTCAGACATTTTTTCTAAACAGATTGCATTTAACGTAATTCCACAAATAGATATATTTTTAGATGATGGCAAAACTAAAGAGGAGTGGAAATTAATTGAAGAAACAAAAAAAATTTTAGATAATAAAATAAAAGTTTTTGCAACATGTGTTAGAGTACCGGTTTTTATAGGTCATGCACTATCAGTAAATATTGAAACGCAATCTTCGATTAATGAGAAGAAATTAAATAAAGTGATGGAGGAGTTTGAGGGTATTAATGTTATAGACAATCCATCAAATAATGAGTACGTCACCCCTGATGAAATAGCAGGAAAAGATGAAGTTTTTGTTAGTCGTTTGAGAAAAGATGATAGCGTAAAAAATGGTATTTCTTTGTGGATTGTGGCTGATAATCTAAGAAAAGGAGCGGCACTTAACACAGTGCAAATTGCTGAGGAATTAATAAAAATGAAAATCAAATGAAAAATTTTTTAAGTAGATACTTTGAAGACTATTCATTAAATCAAAAAATAATCCATTCAGTTCCACGAACTATAACAGCGGGGGATGTCTCACTTTATTTAGCCTCTACAGGAAGTAGATTTGCGATAAATTATTCAATAGAATTTTGCAAAAAATTAGGTTACGAAAAATTAATTGTTGACGATATTTTAGTTTTTCATATGGTTTTTGGGAGGACAGTCCCCGATTTGTCGCTAAATGCAATAGCAAATTTAGGTTATGCAGATGTAAAATTTCTTAAACCGGTCTTCGTGGGTGACACTGTTCAATCCACTTCAAAAATTGTAGGTTTAAAGGAGAATTCAAATGGTAAAACGGGTACAGTTTATGTTTTTTCAGAAGGTAAAAATCAGCAAGGAGAGTTAGTACTATCATATTATAGATGGCTTATGATGAGAAAAAAGGATTTTAATACCCATTTAGATGAGAAAACCATTCCCAAAATGCCTGTAATGGTTGAAAAAAAAAATATGTACTTAGATGACATGATTACATTTAATGACTGGGACCCAATGATAACAGGTTGTAAAAATTTTTTTGAAGATTACGAAGTTGGAGAAGAGATTCATCATCTTGATGGGCAGACTATTGAGGAGGCAGAACACCAAATGGCAACGAGATTATATCAAAATAATGCCAGAGTTCACTTCAATCAACACATTGAGAAAGATGGAAGGTTTGGGAAAAGAATTATTTATGGTGGCTATATTATTTCAGTTGCTCGGTCTATAAGTTGTAATGGACTTGCAAATGCCTTTAAAATCGCAGCAATACATTATGGCAAACATTCAGCTCCCACTTTTAGTGGAGATACAATTTATGCATGGTCAAAAATAATTGACAAAGAAGAGTTTAATTCAGGAACTGGAATTCTTAAGCTTAGAACATTAGCTTCAAAAAATAATTCAGAAATGATTTTTCCTGAACATGAAAAACTACCCGAAAATATTGTTTTAGATCTTGAGTACTCTGTATTTATACCCAAAAGAACATGATGAAGAAAAGTAAATTACCATTATCACCGCATCTACAGATTTATAAGCCACAATTAACTTCAGTATTGTCGATCTCACATAGATTTGCCGGTATATTTCTACTAATGCTTTTTCCTATCTCACTTGCCTGGGTTTTTTGTCTTACCGCAGGAGAAAATGCTTACAATATATACATTAATTTGCTGTCTACTAAATTAATGAAAGTTTATTTTGTATTAGTTATTTTTTCTTTGGTTTATCACTTACTTAACGGCATCAGACATCTTTTTTGGGACTTGGGATATGGTCTAAATATTAAATCATCATCAATATTTGGTTCAATGATAGTATTAATAACTTTATTCGTAACATTAATTTCAATTATAGAGATATTTTAATGAAAATAGTTTTTTCTGAAAGAGTATTTTGGTTTATTCAAAGAATTTCAGCAATAACCAATTTGATACTTTTATTTTGGTTTTTTGTATCGATTCAAGGATTTAATATTCTCGATTATAACGAAACAAAAGAGTGGGTAAAAAAAGACTTTAATACAATCCTCATTTTATTAACATTCTCCTCAATTACATTGCATGCATCAATGGGTGTTTCTGTCATCATTGACGATTATATTCATTCCAATTATAAAAGAAAAATAATTTATTTTAAAAATTTTATCGCTGTCATATTTTTGATAATTTTAGGTTTCTGTTTGTATTTAATTTAAAATAAACAATATATTACTATAATGTCTATAAATGTAACAGAGTTAGAATTTGATGTAGTTGTTGTTGGAGCTGGAGGATCAGGGCTCAGATCAGTTATGGGTTGTGCCCAAGCCAAACTAAAAACAGCTTGCATTTCCAAGGTATTTCCAACTCGTAGTCATACTGTAGCTGCCCAAGGTGGAATAAGTGCTGCTTTGGGTAACATGGGTCAAGATGATTGGAAATGGCATATGTATGACACTGTTAAGGGGTCAGATTGGCTTGGTGACCAAGATGCAATAGCATATATGTGTAAAGAAGCACCAGAAGCTGTAATAGAATTAGAGCATTATGGTGTACCCTTTTCTAGAACAGAAGATGGTAAAATCTATCAAAGACCCTTTGGAGGAATGACTACTAATTTTGGTGAAGGCGTTGCACAAAGAACCTGTGCAGCTGCAGATAGAACCGGTCATGCGATGTTACACGCTCTCTATCAACAATCACTTTCACATGATGCTAACTTCTTCATTGAATATTATGTTATTGATTTAATTATAAACGATAAACGACAATGTCAGGGTGTTATAGCTTGGAATCTTCATGATGGAAAAATCTACGCTTTCAATGCTAAAATGACAATACTGGCTACTGGGGGATATGGGAGAGCGTATTTTTCATGTACATCTGCACATACATGTACTGGTGATGGTGGTGCTATGGTTTTAAGATCTGGTTTGCCTCTTCAAGATATGGAGTTTACTCAGTTTCATCCAACTGGTATTTACGGAGCTGGAGTTCTTATTACCGAAGGTGCTAGAGGTGAAGGTGGTTATCTGACAAATGGTATGGGGGAAAGGTTTATGGAAAAATATGCACCGAATGCAAAAGATCTTGCTAGCAGAGATGTTGTATCCAGATCAATGACTACTGAAATTCTTGAAGGTAGGGGTTGTGGAGAACAAAAAGATCATATTCATTTAAATCTTAGTCACTTAGATAACAATGTATTAGAAGAAAAATTGCCTGGTATTACTGAATCCGCAAAAATATTTGCTGGAGTTGATGTTAGAAAAAACCCAATTCCTGTCCAACCAACTGTTCATTACAACATGGGTGGTATTCCAACTAACGTTCATGGCGAAGTGCTCACTCGACACAATGGAAAAGATGAAATTGTAAACGGATTAATGTCAATTGGGGAGGCAGCTTGTGTATCTGTGCATGGGGCCAATCGTCTTGGCTCTAATTCCCTATTAGATTTGGTCGTTTTTGGCCGCTCATCATCAAAAAGATGTTCAAATATTATTGACGCCAAATCAAGAAACCAAACAATGAATAAAAATTCATACTTAGAAGCTTTAGAAAGGTTTAACAATATTAGATTTTCAAAGGGAAGAGAAAGTACTTCAAAAGTTAGAACTAGCATGCAACATTCTATGCAGAAGTACTGTGCTGTTTACAGATCAGGAGAAAATTTAAAAAAAGGAAAAAATATAATAGCTGATCTTTTGCAGAGGTCGTTAGAATTAAATATTAAGGATAGATCACTTGTTTGGAACACTGAAATTGTTGAGGCACTAGAATTGCAAAACTTGCTAATACAATCTCTTGCTAGCGTTGAATCAGCTCTTCTGAGAAAAGAAAGCCGAGGTGCGCATTCTAGATCTGATTTTGCAAAAAGAGATGATAAAAAATGGCTTAAACACTGTCTAGTGTGGGTAGCTAAAGATGGAAAAACAAAAAATAATTTCAGAGAAGTAACCCTGGAGACTAAAAATAAAGAAATTGAAACTATTGAACCAAAGGCAAGAGTTTATTAGATTAATAATATGGTAGAATTATTATTACCCCAGAATTCCAAACCCAAAAAAGGTAAAATCTTTAAGCCTAAGATGAAAAATAATCGATATCTGAAACCGATTGAAATTTACCGATGGGACAGATCTAGTAATGAAAATCCAAGAATAGACACATTTTGGGTAGATTTCAATGAAGCTGGTCCTATGATTCTTGACTCACTAAATTACATTAAAAACGAACTAGATAGTTCATTAACCTTCAGAAAATCCTGTAGAGAAGGAATTTGTGGATCATGCTCAATGAATATTAATGGAACAAATACGCTGGCTTGTCTTAAACCCCTAGAAAAAAATAGTAAACCAATAAAAATATATCCTTTACCTCATATGCATGTAATCAAGGACTTAGTTGCAGATCTAACAGAGTTTTACAATCAGTATAAATCCATAAAGCCTTGGTTGAGACCAAAGATTAAAAACAAAAAAAAAGAAATGCTACAAACCCCTGAAGAAAGAAAAAAATTAGACGGGCTATATGAGTGTGTACTTTGTGCTTGTTGCTCAACCTCATGCCCAAGTTATTGGTGGAATAGCGAGAAGTTTCTTGGACCTGCAATATTGTTACAGGCCTATAGGTTCATTGTTGATAGTCGTGACAGAGATAAGAAGAAAAGATTAGAAATGTTAAATGATGCTTTTAAACTTTACAGATGCCATACTATAATGAATTGCACTAAAACATGCCCAAAAAATTTAAATCCAGCAAAAGCTATCGCCTCAATAAAAAAGCTACAACTCACCAATTAATATAATTTGAAAAATTTTGATTCAAAACTTCAAAGTTTAATTTTTAAGAAACACAATATTGAACTAGATAGTATTCAAAGAGACTTAGTATTATCAATAACAAAAATGCTTGTTGAAAGTTTTTTCATCAGTAAAGTAAAAAAAGTATTGTTAAAGAAAAAAGAGGGGATCTATCTATATGGAAAAGTAGGAAGAGGAAAATCTTTACTTTGTCAATCTATTAATGCTTTATTATTAAGAAAGTCTAAAATGGAAAACTTTAATAGTCTAATCTTTAAATTACAAAAATATAATTTGCCCGTAAGTGAGAATACATTAAGTGAAAAAATTTTAAATGATCTATTGCTTAACACTCAAATGCTAATCATAGATGAGCTTCAACTTGACAATATCGCGGATGTGCATATCTTTTATAAATTTATTAAATTAATTAAAAAAAAGAAGATCTTTGTGATTTTCACAAGTAATAAAGCACCCTCAAGTCTTTATAGAAGCGTAAAAGAGGACAGTTTTATTAAAGAGTTTAAAAACTTTTTTAATAAAAATTATTATTTATTAAAGAATGAAACTAATCAAGATTATAGGCTTTCAAACAGACTTGGTAATCATTTTTTTTTCTTTACAGAATCCCAAAATGAATTAAAACAAAATAATCTAGTTAAACAGATAACTAAAAATAGTGTTGTAAAGTATCACAATGTTGAAGATGGATTAAATTTAAAATTTAGAATAAATAGAAAGTTTAAACTGATAGACTGTAATTTTTTTGAGATGTGTAGTACTAATATTGGAAATAATGAATACAAAGTAATTTGTCAAAGTTTTAAATTCATAATCATTAGAAATATTCCGATTTTGGATGAAGAAAAAAAAGACTTAATCGCAAGGTTTATTTTATTGATTGATAATATTTACGATGGCAAAATTTTTCTTTCAATTTCCTCAAAATTTAAATTAAATGAAATATTTAAGGCAAAAACTAAAAAGTTTGAATTTGAAAGAACACTTTCAAGATTGATTGAAATGGGCTCACAAAAATATATTTCAAAAATTTTATAATGAAGAAGATTATTATTTTATTGGTTTAGTAAAATGACAGATTTGGAAACAAAAATATTAGAACTTAAGGAAGAAAATAACGCTATTATTTTAGCACACTTCTATCAAGATGAAGAAATACAAGATATTGCAGATTTTGTTGGAGATTCTCTTGATTTATCCAGAAAGGCAGCCACAACAGAATGTGACACAATTGTTTTTTGCGGTGTAAAGTTTATGGCAGAAGTAGCAAAAATTTTGAATCCAAAAAAAAATGTTATCATTCCTGATATTAAGGCTGGCTGTTCTCTGGAAACATCATGTCCTACAAAAAAGTTTTTAGAATTTAAAAAAAGTCATCCAAGCCACTTTATTGCATCCTATATTAATTGTTCTGCAGAAATTAAAGCTCTATCAGATGTAATTGTTACTTCATCCAACGCTAAAAAAATTATTGACCAATTGCCAATAGATCAAAAAATAATTTTTGCCCCTGATCAACATTTGGGTTCTTATCTAAATAAGCTTACAGGAAGAGATATGTTACTCTGGCCAGGGTCATGCATAGTTCATGAAACCTTTTCAGAAAGAGAAATTGTGAAAATGAAGATAAGAAATCCTAATTGTGAAATAATTGCTCATCCAGAATGTCCAGATAATGTTCTTTCTAAAGCTAATTTTATTGGGTCCACCTCTGCTTTACTAAATTATGTAAGAATTTCAAATGCTCAGCAATTTATCATAGCTACAGAGCCTCATATTATTCATCAAATGAAAAAAATAGCACCCAAAAAAAGTTTTCTTATTGCACCTGGACAAAATGGAGACTGCTCTTGCTCAAATTGTCCATATATGGAACTAAATACGATGGAAAAACTCTATAAGTGTTTAAAAAATGGTTCACCTAGTATTAATTTAGAGAAAAATCTTTTAAATAGCGCTAAAAAGCCACTTGAAAGAATGCTCAGAATGAGTTAGGTATGGGAAATAATGAAAGTTTATCTGAAGAAGCAGTCAAAATCTTAAAAAGAGAACTCATGATTGATTTAGGTATGAAATCATTCAGTGCAGATATAACTAGTTGTAATTTTATAAATAAAAATGATCGAAGAGAATTTTTAATAATACCTAGACAAAAAGTTATTGTATGTGGAGTAAATTTTGTTTCCAAGTTTATAAAAGACGTATCTAAAAAAATAAAATTTTTTGCTCTTTGTAAAGATGGAGATTTAGTTAAGAGAAATCAGGTAATAGCTAAGATTTCAGGAAATAGTAGAAATATTATGTCTTTAGAGAGGACAGTTTTAAATTTTCTTCAACATTTATCATCTATATCTACGACTACCAATCTATTGGTAAAAAAATTAGGCAAATCAAAAACTAAATTGTTGGATACAAGAAAGACAACTACTGGACTTAGAAGATTGGAAAAATATGCTACACGAACAGGTGGAGCAATAAACCATAGGTTAGATTTAACAGAAAATATTTTAATCAAAGATAATCACATTTTCTTATGTGGAGGAATAGATGGTGTTTTAAAAAAATTAAGAGAAAAAAGAATAAAAAACTTTCAAATTGAATGTGAAAATCTATCGCAAGTAATCAAACTTCTTAATTATGGATGTAAAAATTTCTTGTTAGATAATATGAGTCCCAGAAATATTAAAAAATCTCTAAAATTAGCAGAGGGCAAAAATGTTATATTTGAGCTTAGTGGAGGTATAAATGCCAAAAATATTCAAAAGTTTGCTAACTTAGGAGCAAATTTTATTTCATCCGGTTCTATTACTCAAAATTCTCAACCCGTAGATATTGGCTTGGATATATTTTAAATACCTTTAAGTTTTATTTTGGTAGTATACTATTGTTGAAGTTTATGAAGAAAATTAGTTTAATTGGGGCGGGTGGCATTGGTGGAGAACTCGCATCCCTCATTGCTTTAAAATCTTTTGGAATTATTCGTTTAATAGATATTGACGAAGGAATTGCAAAGGGTAAATCCCTAGATCTTGTTCAAAGCTTTTCAGCCAAAAATATATGTTTAGACATTAAAGGTTCATCAGATTTGTCTAATATTGCAGATAGTGAAGTAATTATTGTAACTGCTGGTGTCTCTCGTAAACCAGGAATGAGTAGGGATGACTTAATAAACATTAATGCTGAAATCATTAAAGAAATAGGAATAGCTATTAAAAAATATTCAAAGGAAGCGTTTGTAATATGTATAACAAATCCTCTTGATGCGATGGTCTGGGTTTTAAAAGAGGCAAGTGGTTTAGAAAAAAATATGATTGTAGGTATGGCAGGTATATTAGATTCACTAAGATTTAAGTACTTTTTGTCTAAAGAGCTAGGTGTTTGCTCTAATTCTATCCATGCTATGGTTTTAGGGGGACATGGAGACACTATGGTTCCATTAATGAATTATGTCTCTGTAAATGGAATACCCATTAAAGAATTTGTCAAACATGGTTTGATAGACAACAAACAACTAAATTATGTTATACAAAAAACTCGCAATGGTGGCGGGGAAATAGTATCATTACTAAAAACCGCTTCTGCCTTCTACTCCCCAGCCATAAGTGCTTTGGAGATGATGGAATCATTTATTTTTGATCAAAAAAAATTATTGGCGTGTTCTACATATCTTGATGGAGAGTATGGGGTTAAGGATTTGTGTGTTGGCGTTCCCGTAATAATTGGATCAAATGGGATCGAAAGAATAATTGAATTAGATTTTAACGAAAATGAGGAAACAGAGTTTAAAAACTCTATAAATGCTGTTCTGGAAATAACAGAAAAATGTAAAAAACTACTAGTTTAATTATTTTTTTTATGTAAAATCCTAAATCCAAACACAAAAAAGTCTTAATTAGGATTTATAATGGATATTCACGAGTATCAAGCAAAACAACTACTTTCAAAGTTTGGAGTAAATATACCTGCTGGTGAAGTTATCTATCAGCCTCATGAGGCAATAACTGTTACTTCATGGTTAAATGAAGAAAAAGTAATGGTAAAAGCTCAGGTACACGCTGGTGGCAGAGGCAAAGCTGGTGGAATTAAAAAGTGTAATGGACAAGACGAAGTTGTTTCCACTGTTGAAAAAATGATAGGTATGAATCTAAAAACACCTCAAACGGGAGAAAAGGGCAAAACTGTTACTAGAGTGTACATTGAAAAAGCACATGATATTGAAACTGAACTATATTTTTGCATTGTTGTTGATAGAGAAACCGGAGGAAATACAATAATTGCTTCAAAAAAAGGAGGGATGGATATTGAGGATGTTGCCGAATCAGACCCTAAAAGTATCTTTAAAGTAAAATTATCTCCAGGAAACAAGCTCTTAAATCATCATGCTAGAACTATATCTTATGAACTAGGTTTAAAGGGTTCAATTGCAAAAAAAGCACAGAAAAATCTTATGTCAACATACAATGCTTTCGAAAAACTTGATGCAGCAATGATTGAAATCAATCCTCTGGCTGTTACAAAGGATGGGGACGTTATTGCCATAGATTGTAAAGCTTCCTTTGATGATAATGCTCTATACAGACAGAGACAAATAGCTGATATGAAAGATGAGAATGAATATGATCCTTTAGAGCTTGAGGCAGGTAGACATGACTTAAACTATGTTAAATTAGACGGAAATATCGGATTAATGGTCAATGGTGCTGGTTTGTCAATGGCAACAATGGATATTATAAAATTTTATGGAGGAGAAGCAGCAAATTTTATGGATGTCGCAGGAGCAGCAACTCCTCAAAGAGTGGCTGCCGCGTTTAAATTGATTTATAGAGATGATGATGTTAAGGGAATTCTCATAAATATTTTTGGAGGCATGATGAGATGTAATGATATAGCAGAAGGTTTAGTTAATGCTTCAAAAGAAGTTGGTTTGAATAAACCTCTAGTTGTTAGACTTGAAGGTACTAATGTTGAACAAGGTATGAGTATTTTAAAGAATTCAGGTTTTCCAATAACACCTGTTCCAACAATGGAACAAGCAGCAAGCGAAATTGTTGAACTAGTTAAGAGAACATAATGGCAGTGTTAATAACAAATGAATCTAAAATAATCTGTCAGGGATTCACTGGTTCACAAGGAACATTTCACTCTGAAAGAGCCATAGAGTACAACACCAACATTGTAGGAGGCGTAACACCTGATAAAGGGGGAATGAAACACTTAGATATACCAGTCTTTAATACTGTGGCTGAGGCAAAAAAAAAAACTAGTTGCAACGCTTCTGGCGTTTTTGTTCCTCCTCCATTTGCTGCTGACGCAATACTTGAGGGAGTTGAAGCCGAATTAGAATTGATTGTATGTATAACCGATGGGATACCTACAAGTGATATGCAAAGAGTAAAAAGAGAAATGAAGGGTTCCAAAACACGCTTAGTTGGGCCAAATTGTCCTGGAGTATTAACACCCGGCGTTGGAAAAATAGGAATTATTCCAGGGCATATATGCAAACCTGGAAGAATTGGAGTTGTTTCTCGCTCAGGAACGCTTTCTTATGAAGCTGCGGTTCAAACATCTTCTCTTGGTCAGTCTACTATTATAGGTATTGGTGGAGATCCTGTAAACGGAACAAACTTCGTTGATGCACTAGAACTTTTCTTAAACGATGACGAAACTGATGGAATAGTTCTAATAGGAGAAATTGGGGGCACACCAGAAGTTGAAGGTGCAGAATTTATTAAATCTTGGAAGGGTAAATTTAAAAAACCAGTTGCTGGCTTTGTTGCTGGTGCAGCTGCACCAAAAGGAAGGAAACTTGGCCATGCCGGAGCAATTGTTAATTCAGGAGCAGAAACAGCTGAAGCGAAGAAGGAGGCTTTAAAGTCAGCAGGAGTTGTAATTTCCGAAACGATAACAAAAATTGGAGAAGCAATGACAAAGGCAATGGAAAAATAATGAGTAATAATGCATTAATTTCATATCTTGGCGAAAATAAACCAGATCTAATAACAGAAATAACTAACTATTTAACTAACAAAGGTGGAGATTTTTCTGGTGTTACATTTGCAACTTTAGGTAGAGGTTGCGAATTAACAATGGTTTATGAAAAGACTGATGATGTAAATTACGACGAACTGGAAATAGGACTTAAAGGACTTAACTCATGCAAAGATGGTGAAATGACAGTAAAACCATTTGAACTAAGTACTGAGGGTGGTCCTACTTCTAAAATCACACACAGAGTAATACTCTCAGGTAAAGATCAAAAAGGAATATTAAATAAAATAATTTCTACATTAGATAAAAATTCTGCAATAATTGTTAGAATGAATACTGAAAAAATTTCATATCCCGAGCATACCCAATATTTTTGTAGATTTGCCATATCGGTAAGAGACGAATATGCCCCGCAATGCCTTTCAGAAATAGTTAAGGTTGCTGGTCAGATGAAACTTACTTTTAGATACGAAACTTCCTAAGGTTTTTTTATATTGTGAATATATAGTTTTAATATTAAATATATCCCACAATTAAACTATTCATCTGTTCTAGGATGAAAATTTTTAATTGCTTTTTCTATACTCTTTAAATTAACGGCTGTATACTTTTGTGTCGATGATAATGATTTATGTCCAAGTAATTCCTGAATTGTTCTTAGGTCAACATTACTATCTAGGAGTTGTGTGGCAAAAGTGTGTCTTAAAGAATGTGGAGTAGTATTATCAGGTAACGCTGATATAGTTCTTAATCTCGACATTTCTCTTTGAATTATAATTGGATTAAGCTTTTTACCTTTTTCTCCCAAAAAAATGTAACGTGATTTATCAAAGTTTTCTGGCATTTCTCTAATCATTTGTAGAATATATTTTCTTAATTCAATAAGAATGGGTATATATCTTTCAACATTACCTTTACCCTTTATAATCAAATAATTATTGAAATTTAGATCGTTTACTTGCAAATTCAATACTTCTGAGACTCTCAGTCCATAACCCCACATCATTAAAAAAATAGAAATGTTTCTTTTAACAATCCATCTATTTTTTTTTTTCTTTTGAGAATCAATAATACTCTCAATATGCTCAATACTTAATGGCCTAGGTAATGATTCTTTGTAATTAGGAGATTTGATTTTCAATATTTCTATGCTGTTAAATTTTTTTTTTTTTTTTAAGAAGAGAAAAAAGCTTTTGAGTGATGAGAGAGCTCTTGCATTGCTTCTTTGGGATATACCTTTTTTTAATCTCTCATAAAACCAACCCCTCAAAGCGTTCTTATCAATCTTATTCAGATCATTTAGGCATACTTCAGTATTTAAAAATTTTTGCAGAAACGTGAAGAAGGAACTTACATCTGTTCTATAGCTTTTGAAAGTATTTTTAGACAGTCTCTTTTCATTAGAAATCCATTTAGACCATTCTTCAAAATTAAATCTTAGTTTTCTTTTCATTTATTTCTAAATTGTTTTATTCGAGAATTTATAACCATACATAAAAAACTCATAAGCTCTGTTCCTTGATTACCAATAAAAGTTTTTTCAGTACTTCCAAATAATAATAAACTAGGAGATTTAAAAATTTCATAATCTAATGAAAATATGGCGTTAGAATAAATTTTTTTTTGATTTTCACCAAAAAGTTTGTATTTGTCATCAACAGCGTCCATTAAAAGTCCATTGTGATTATTGAAAAGATTCTTTAAAGATTTGTTACTAAATATTTGTCCTCCAAAACTTTTTATATCTTCATTTGATGAAATTAATAAAATTTTTTCTAAATTTAGTTCTGTAGCTAGTTTGAAATTTATAAACATGGAAAAGGAGTTAATATTATCGAAATCCAAAATTTTTAAAACCATAGAAAAAATAGTAGATTGGGTAAGAAAATTATGTGTAGAAATTGATAAAAGATGTCTATATTTATATTTTAAGGAATTAATCATCCAGTCTTTGAATGACACGACAGTGCCTGCTGAAGAATTAATACCCTCAGAAGGGAACTTAAGTTTTGTTAAAAGTTCAGATTTATTTAAAAAAAAATTGGGGTTTTTCACTAAGAAACCTATTATAGCGTCTTCGCTTATTTTTTTTTTAAACATTTATTCATAATAATCAAATGATCTTGTATTATTTTTATACAAAATAAACAATTAATCTAGTTAAAAAATTACATAATGATTTTAAATATACTTTTAACTTTACCTGTAGAAAAAGTTTTTTCCTACAGAATACCAACCAACCTCAACAATAATGATTGTAGTATTGGTAAAATTGTTGGGGTAAATTTTCGAGGTTCAAATAGAATTGGTATTATTGTTGGAAAAGGTACTATCTCATCTTTAAAAAAAGTTAAAAATATAAACGAGGTATATAAACAAGTAACGATAGAAAAGCCTTTGCTAAATGCAATTAAATTTTTTTCTGAATATACATGTAATAGGGTTTCGGATTTCTTAAAGATTTTATTGTCAAACTTTGACCCGAAAAAAGTGAACGTTAAAATAAACTCTCAAGTTTCAGATTTCTTGAATGATTTAGGATTAGTTGAAAAAAAGTTAGAGGTTCTTAATGAGAGTCAAAAAAATGCACTCTATGAAATTGAGCAAAAAGGTATAGAAAAATTTAATGTATTTGTTTTAAATGGTGTGACAGGTTCAGGCAAAACAAGAGTTTATTTAAATATTATATTAAAATGTTTAAAAAAAAAAAAGCAGTGTCTAGTGCTAGTTCCTGAAATATTTTTAACTAAGCAATGGATTGAAAACTTTTCGATTGAATTTGGTTTTACACCATCAATTTATCATTCTTCGATAAAAAAATCTCAAAAAGCTGAAATTTGGATGGGGGTTGCAACAGGTAAGATCAATCTAGTTATTGGAACAAGATCGGCGTTATTCCTCCCGTTCTGTGATTTAAGCTTTGTTGTAATTGATGAGGAACATGATGATTCTTATAAGCAAGAGGAGCGAATAATCTTTAATGCTAGAGATTATGGAATCGTACTAGCAAAATATTTTAACTGCCCCGTTATGCTCGTTTCTGCAACCCCCTCACTTGAAACAATTCATAATTGTAAAATAAAAAAATACATTCAAATTTTTTTAAAAAAAAGAATTAAAAATTTACCTCTTCCTAAGTTAAATATCATTGATATGAAAGTCGAACCGACTAAAAAGGACGGATGGATATCTAAAAAACTACAATCTGAAATCAGAAGCACACTTGAGGAAAATAAACAAACTTTGATATTTTTAAATAAAAGAGGTTATGCCCCAGTAATTATTTGTAAAAAATGTGGTAAATCTAAGATTTGTCCTAATTGCGATTATTCATTGGTCTTTCATAAAAAATATAACAAAAGTTCAAATGATTTTATGTTTTGTCACTGGTGTGACTACAAGGAAGTTTTTCAATCATATTGTGAAAACTGTAACAATGAATCGTTCAAAACCATGGGTATTGGAGTACAAAAAATCTGTGAGGAAATACAAAAAATATTCCCTAAAGCAAAAATTTTAATGATTTCGAGTGACACAATTGAAAAAGAGATGTCTATGGATAAAGTAATTAATCTAATAATTTCAAAAAAAGTCGATATAGTAATTGGTACTCAAATAATTTCAAAAGGACATAACTTTCCAGATGTTTCGACAATTGGTATTATAAATATAGATAACCAACTAAAATCCTTTGATATTAGGTCCAATGAGAAAACTTACCAAATACTTACCCAAGTTTCCGGAAGAGCAGGGAGAAAAAATTTTTCTAGAGGCGTTTTTATTCAAACATATTATCCAAATGATAAATTACTAAATTTTTGTATAAAAAATTCAAACAATAAATTTTATGAAATGGAATTAGCAAATCGCAGGAAGAATGTTCAACCACCCTTTTGTAATTTAATATCTATAATTAATCAAAACAAAGATTTAAATTTATTACAATTTCAGAATAGAATAATAAGTACTAGACTTAGAGAGTTTACAGAATTGGATGTATTTGGTCCCTCACCCTCGCCTATTTTTAAAATTAAAGATAAGTTCAGATATAGATTTTTATTAAAATTTAGCAAAAATTACAGATTAAAGCATGAATTAAAAAAGATGTTATTGAAAATTAAAAACAATAAGAAAATAAATATAAAAGTAGATGTAGATCCATTTAATTTTATCTGACGGAATTTTTTTTTGAGTCATTGAAACAAATATTATCTTGTGTTAAAAATTGCATAAAATAGGCTCGATTTGACAAAAACAACACTCAACTTCTCAGAAATTTGTTATAGATATGCAAAAGCTCTTATTAGCCTTTACAAAGAGGATAATAAGATTGAGTCTGCCTTAAGAGAATTGCTTAAAATTGTTAAATTAAAGAATGAATGTAAAGAATTTGAGATGTTTTTACTGAACCCAATTTTTGCTCCTGAAAAAAAAATACAAATTTTAAAAAAAATTAATAAAAAACTAAAACTTTCCAATTTAACTCTGAACTTTCTTTGTGTACTTTGTAAGCATAATAGATTATTTGCTGTTGAACGCATTTACACAGTATTGAAAGATCTTATTGCCAAGAAGAATAATGAATCACAACTAAAATTAATTACTGCATTTGCTGTTAATGAGGATCTTAAAAAAAAGATATTAAATAAAATTTCTAAGGTTATACAAAAAAAAATAAATATAGATAATATAATTGATGAAAATATTATTGGCGGTATGATCTTAAAGATTGATTCTTTAATGATTGACTGCTCTATTTCTTCGAAACTTAGTGAATTAGGTAATATTGAGAAAGGGAATAATGTATGACAATTGATGCGTCAGAAATATCTGAAATATTAAAAAATGAAATCTCTAATTACAGTGATCAAGCAAAAATTTCTGAAGTTGGGACTGTTTTAAATGTTGGAGATGGAATTGCAAGAGTTTATGGATTAGATAATGTTCAGGCGGGCGAGATGGTTGAATTTCCAGGTAAAATTCTTGGTATGGCACTAAACCTAGAAGAGGATAATGTAGGTGTTGTTATCTTTGGTAACGATAGAGAAATCAAAGAAGGAGATGTGGTTAAAAGAACAGGTAATATTGTTGAAGTGCCTGTAGGAAAAGGTCTTCTTGGGAGAGTTGTTGACGGTTTGGGGCAACCAATTGATGGTAAAGGAACTATTAAAGATGTAAAAAAACAAAGGGTAGAAGTTAAAGCACCTGGAATTATGCCCAGAAAATCAGTTCATGAGCCAATGCAAACCGGTATCAAGGCGATTGATAGTTTAATACCTATAGGAAGGGGCCAAAGGGAATTAATTATTGGAGACAGACAAACTGGAAAAACCTCCGTAATAATAGACACAATATTAAATCAGCGTGAAATAAACTCAGGAAAAGATGAATCAAAAAAACTTTACTGTATTTATGTATCAATCGGACAAAAAAGATCAACTGTTGCTCAAATGGTAAAAACGCTTGAAGATTACGATGCTCTGGAATACTCGATTGTAGTTGCTGCTACTGCTTCAGACCCTGCCCCGTTACAATTTCTAGCTCCATACACTGGATGTGCAATGGGAGAGTTTTTTAGAGATAATTCAATGCATGCTGTTATATTTTATGATGACCTTTCAAAACAAGCGGTCGCTTACAGACAAATGTCTCTTTTGCTTAGGAGGCCCCCTGGTAGAGAAGCTTACCCTGGTGACGTCTTTTATATTCATTCAAGGCTACTAGAAAGAGCAGCGAAGATGAGTGAAAAAAAAGGTTCCGGTTCTCTTACCGCTTTGCCTGTTATTGAAACACAAGCGGGAGATGTTTCAGCATACATACCTACAAATGTCATTTCAATTACAGATGGTCAAATTTTTTTAGAAACTGAGTTATTTTTTAAAGGGGTTAGACCTGCAGTGAATGTCGGTTTGTCAGTAAGCAGAGTTGGATCTGCTGCACAAATTAAAGCAATGAAACAGGTTTCAGGATCAATTAAGTTAGATTTAGCTCAATTCAGAGAAATGGAAGCATTTTCTCAATTCGCCTCTGATTTAGATCAATCGACAAGAAAACTCCTAGAGAGAGGGAGAAGGTTAACGGAAATTCTTAAGCAACCTCAGTATACACCCTTGAGTGTAGAAGAGCAGGTAATTGTAATTTTTGCTGGTGTTAATGGTTTTTTAGATCAAATTGAAATATCTGATGTAACAAACTTTGAAAATGAGTTGCTCTCCCAACTTAAGACAAGTGGTAAAGAGATCATATCTGAAATAAAAAAAAATCAAAATATCTCAGTCGAACTAAAACCGAAAATTGAAGATTTCTTGTCTAAAATTGTAAAAAAGTTTATTAAAGAATAGTTATGCCTAGCTTAAAGGACCTAAGAAATAGAATCTCAAGTGTAAAGTCTACAAAAAAAATCACATCGGCAATGAAAATGGTTGCGGCAGCAAAATTGAGAAAGGCGCAAGATAATGCATTTGAGGCAAGACCATATTCGAGTAATATGAACAAGATTGTAAGAAATCTTACTGAAAATCCAAATATAGTTTTTGAAAAACCATCCTTAATATCTGGAAAGCAAGAAAATAATACAGTTTTACTCATTATATGCTCTGCAGATAGAGGTCTATGTGGTGGATTTAATGGTTCAATAATAAGACACACTAAAAAAGAGATTAACAAAAAAAAAGCAGAGGGTAAAAAAGTCCGGTTGTTATTTATTGGAAAAAAAGCTCATCAGGCCCTTAAGAGAGTTTATGGTGATATCACACTTAGGGTATTCACAGATTTTGCTAATCCGAATGTTGACTTTAATCTTGTGTGTGAAATAAGAAATTACTTAATAAAGGGTTTTTTCAATGATACTTTTGATTCTTGTGAATTAGTATTTACAAGATTTAAAAGCGCTATTAGTCAAGATGTTACTCAGAAAGTAGTTTTACCACTCGTTACTGCAGAAAATAATGATGATAAAGATATTAAGCCTTCAAGTGTTTCTTATGAATTTGAACCTAATGAGGAACAGATTTTAGATGACATTGTTCCAAAGAATATTGCAATTCAAATTTTTACTGCTTTACTTGAAAGTGCGGCAAGTGAGCAAGGTGCTAGAATGACCGCTATGGATAATGCAACTAGAAATGCAAATGATATGATTGATAATCTTACACTCTTTTACAATCGTTCCAGACAGGCTGTGATTACTAAAGAACTTATTGAAATTATTTCAGGGGCTGAGGCAATTTAATTTAGGAGAATTTATGACTAATAAAGGAAAAATCAAACAAATACTTGGAGCTGTTGTGGATGTTAACTTTGATAAAAAGTTACCCGAAATTCTTAATGCTCTTTCAATCAAACATGATAACAAAGATTTAATTTTAGAGGTTGCGCAACATTTAGGCGAAAATACCGTAAGAACAATTGCCATGGACTCTACAGATGGTCTTGTCAGGGGACAGGAAGTTATTGATACTGAAACGCCGATTTCAGTTCCTGTAGGACCTGAGACACTTGGCAGAATTATGAATGTTGTTGGCGAACCAGTAGATGAGAGAGGACCAGTAAAAACCAAGAATAAATCACCTATTCATAAAGAAGCGCCTAAATTTATTGATCAGTCAACAGAGTCAGAAATTCTTGTAACTGGCATTAAAGTTGTCGATCTTCTAGCTCCATATTCTAAAGGGGGTAAGGTAGGCTTGTTTGGTGGAGCTGGGGTTGGAAAAACTGTATTAATCATGGAATTAATTAATAATATTGCAAAAGGTCATGGTGGATATTCAGTCTTTGCTGGTGTAGGGGAAAGAACGAGAGAAGGCAACGATTTATATAATGAAATGATAGAATCAGGCGTTATAAAATTAGATTCTGAAGATTCTAAAGCAGCTTTAGTTTATGGACAAATGAATGAACC